>Ga0181563_10000188_pt1 | contig 56016 bp, 46 predicted proteins | sample 011ome_25_FD_133759 | JGI IMG/M metagenome (GOLD analysis project Ga0181563, IMG submission 133759) | Coastal salt marsh microbial communities from the Groves Creek Marsh, Skidaway Island, Georgia - 011512CT metaG (megahit assembly) | ecosystem: Environmental > Aquatic > Marine > Intertidal...
CCAAGTTATTTTAGAGATAAAACGGGTCAATTGGGAGTCGTATATGCAGTAACTGAGTATCAAGGTAAATTATTCCTAGGTTCCAATACTGGACTCTATTTCGTTCAAAATGACACGCTTCATTTTGTAGAAGGATCACAGGGACAAGTTTGGTTTTTAAAAGTGATAGATGGAGAGCTGATATGTGGTCATAATTCTGGAACCTTTTTGGTGTCTGAAAAAAGTTTTGAACGAATTTCTGATTTTGCAGGAGGTTGGACTCTTAAGGCGTTTCCAAATAGACCCAATGAATATGTGATTGGATCTTATATAGGTTTAGCTCATCTCAAAAAAGTAAAAGGGAGATGGATTTCTACTCGTTTAAGTAAAACTACAATGCCTTTTCGATATGTAGAATTCGAGACTCCTTATGTTATTTGGGCAGCTCATGCTTATAAAGGACTCTATCGATTTAAATTAAATGAGGATGGATCATTTGATCAGATGATCAATTTCAAAAATAAAGGCTTAAGCTCTGAATACAACGTAAAGATTGTCAATGTTAATGGAGGGATTCGTTTTAAGACGAATTCGGGTTGGATGAAATACGATGCAGTTTTAGATGAGTTGGTAGAAGATGATCTCTTAAACAATTCCATAGGTCCTAATAGTTCCATACTCTTTAGTGAGACCAGTGGAACTCAAGTGGGAATTAAAAACAATAATGGTATTTTTATTAAGGAACACATCTTAGATACGGCTTCTGTCTCCGTTGTAAATCCAATCATTCACAAAAAAATTCTCATTGGTAAAGAGTTGTTGACCAAGGTTAATTCCAAGACGATTATCAATATTGTCGATGGGTTTTCTTATGTAAACACCTTTGAAAAAGACTTAAAGCTACAAGCTGCGCGTGTAGCTAAAATTATTGTGGACCAAGAAACAGTCCCACTCGATTTTGAAGTAGAATTGCCCCATAGAAACAATTCCATTGAAATTTATTTCACAGCACCTAAGAACGAAGCCTATCAATACCAGTATAGGCTCCATCATGAGGACTCGTGGAAAAGTTTAGCGACTAATAAACTGTTTTTAGAAAACCTCAAAGAACGCAATTACAATCTCGAATACAGAGTTGTGAACTCTAATTTAAATTATTCAGAAACTTCACAATTTAATTTTGAGGTATTACCTCCTTGGTATGCGACCACCTTGGGTTATTTTATATTCACATTGATTGGTTTATTGATTGTTGGACTAATCTACCTTTATCAAAGAAGAAAACTCAAGCGAAAAGAGGCTCAAATCAAAGCTGATTTTGATCGTAAACAAAAATTACTCCTTGAAGAGAAAGAAATTGAAGCACAGCAAAAGCTTTTGGAACTCAAGGCAAATGCTCTTAAAAGTGAGCTTAAATTGAAGAGTAAACGACTCGCTGATTCAGCGATGGAACTGGGAAAGAAAAATGAGGCTTTTCAGAATCTCAGAAATGAGTTGCTTCACAACAGAGAGTACATCAACAATGAGTATTGGTTAAAGAAAGTGATTCGACAAATCAATAAAGAGATTGAAGATAAGGATCAGTGGGCGCTATTTGAGAGAAACTTCAACCAAGTTCACGAAGAGTTCTTTAAGAAATTAGCACAGATAAACAATAAGCTTACCCCTAAAGATTTAAAGCTTTGTGCCTATATTAAAATGAATCTTTCCAACAAAGAAATAGCTCCTCTTATGAACATCACCGTTCGAGGAGTTGAAACACATCGCTTTCGATTGAAAAAGAAGCTCGATCTAAAAGAGGAGAATATCTTCGAATTTATTAAGACGCTTTAAAGTACTACTTTATTCCTACTTCATTAGTACGTCATTTGTGTTTTTCTGTAATTCTGCATTCATCTAAACTTATTTTTAAGTAATTAAAAATCAAATAGATATAACTAATTGATTTATGACGTAGCGATGTTCCATGCATTACGTTTGTTTCCTAGGTCAGTTATATACATTTGGACTTATAACTAAACAATTAATTCAAATGAAAACAAACTATTTATTTATTACAATGTTTCTTTTGGGTATTGCTACTGTTTTCGCACAGAGCATTTCTGGTCATATCATCAGTTCAGATGATGGCTTGAGTTTGCCAGGTGTGAGTATTGTAGTAGAGGGTACTGAAAGAGGGGCATTTTCAGATTTTGATGGAAACTTTACAATTGAAGCAAGTGTAGGTGATACGCTTATCTTTTCTTCTATCGGATTTGAGTCACAATCTATTGTTGTTGAATCAGACACTTTAGAGGTAACAATGAAAACCAATACGACTAATCTATCAGAAGTAGTTGTTGTTGGATACGGTACAATGAAGGTTAAGGATTTAACATCATCTATTAGTACCGTTGGATCAGAAGAGATCCAAAAAACACCATCTTCTCAAGTAATGCAAGCTTTGCAGGGAAAAGTAGCTGGACTTCAAGTTGTATCTAGCGGTGCTCCTGGTGAAGCTCCAACAATTCGAGTGAGAGGTGTGGGTTCTTATCCTGTTGGAGGAAATTCAACACCATTATATGTGGTGGATGGAATGTTCTTTAACAATATCGATTTCTTAAACCCATCTGATATCGATTCTGTATCTGTTTTAAAAGATGCGTCATCAGCTGCCATTTATGGAGTTCGAGCTGCGAATGGTGTAATTTTAATTGAAACAAAATCAGGTAAGGCAAATCAAGAAACTCAAGTGGTTTACGATGGTTACTATGGTACTCAGCTAGCACAGAACGTTTTGAAGATGGCAAATGCTGAGCAGTTTACAACAATGGTATTGGAATCGGGATCTACTCCTGATATTGAATACCTCTTAAATGCAATGCAGCTTTTTGGTCGTAGTCGTGTGAATCCAAATATTCCAGATGTGAACACCAACTGGTATAAGGAAATTATGAGACCAGCTGCAATTCAAAATCATTCGATTAATATTTCAGGAGGATCTAATAAGGCAACCTATTCGATGGGAGGAAATTATTTAGCTCAAGAGGGTATTCTCGATATGAAAAATGAATACACTAAAATTAACTTTAGAGCTAGAGTTGATTTTCAGGCGAATGATTGGTTAAAAGTGGGTGCTAATTTTATCACAACCAATACCGAGAAATTTGCTCCAGAATACGGTGCTTGGAAATCGGCTTATACGGCAGTTCCTATTCTTCCTATTTACAACGAGGACAATACAGAAGGAGCATGGCCTGACAATTTTGCCTCAGCGCGTACCTTAGGTTATAGAGGAGGTCAAAACCCATTCCCTGCTATGCGTTATAGCGATAACAGAATTCAAGGGAAACAAACCGTGTCTAATCTATATGCACAAGTAGAGCTAATTCCAAATAAGTTAGACTTTAAAACGACTTATTACCATTCCTATGGAGATAACTACGGAAGATATACTCGATTACCTTTCTATTTAAGTAATGGTTTTCAAAGAGTAGATGCTAGTATTTCTAAAAGCTTTAGCACTTTTTCAAATCAAATCATCGATAACGTCTTGACTTATCAAGATCAAGTTAAAGATCACCGTTACACCTTAATGGTTGGTTCTGCTTATAGAAACGAGCGTGGACAATCTCTTGGTGCTCAAGGATTGAATTTTCCATATGACGATGAAAAATCATGGTATATCGATCAAGCAGCGACAGTTCCTTCAGAGGCTGTAGGAGATGGAGGATATGTACAATATGGACTTTCTTATTTTTCAAGAGTACAGTACTCTTATAAAGACAAGTATATGTTCTATGGAACAATGAGAGCTGATGGATCTTCAAAATACCAAGAAAAATGGGGTTATTTCCCAACTTTATCACTTGGTTGGATCGTATCAGAAGAGGATTTCTTTAAAAATGATATCGTAAACTACTTAAAGTTACGCGCTAGCTGGGGTCAATTAGGTAATGATAAAGTAGCTGCTTCAGATGGAGCTGCAACGACTTCTGTTATCAATACAGCGATTGACGATACCTTAACAGCTGGTACAGTTACAACTAACAATTTTTCATCATTAGGATGGGAAGTAGTTGAAGAAACCAATATTGGTTTAACTTCAAAATTGTTTGACAACAAATTGAGTATCGATGCAGATTATTTTATCAGAGATACCAATAATGCAGTGATCCCCGTATTGCTTCCAGTAGTTGGAGGATCCATTCTTAGAAACGTAGGAACAATTAGAAACTCTGGTGTTGAATTGTCAACTACTTGGTCTAATCAAGTATCAGATCGTTTCTCTTATGAGATTTCTGCTAATATTGGAACTCTTAAAAATGAAGTGTTAGATCTTTACGGTCAAGATTACCTAAACGGTGGTCAAGCTGAGTTTAGACAACGTACTACTGTTGGTGGTTCTATCCTTGCGTTCTACGGATGGGAGAGAGCTGGAGTTTACCAAACAGAAGCTGAAATTGCTGCAGACCCAATTGCTGTTGCAAATAACTTAGTTCCTGGAGATTTAAAATTTGTCGATCAAAACAACGATGGTGTAATCGACGGTGAGGATCGAGTTGATTTAGGATCTTATTTACCAGACTTTACTTATGGAGGTAATATGAATTTCCAATACGATCAATTATCGCTTTCAATTAGTTGGATGGGACAATCTGGAAATAAAATTCTCAACAGAAAAAGAGGAGAGTATATTTGGACGAACGATACCAATATCGATGCTGATTTAGCAGTCAACAGATGGCACGGAGCAGGAACCTCAAATACGTATCCTTCTTCATCAGGACTTAGAAGAGGATGGAATCAAAAGATGAGTAATTTCTTCGTAGAAGACGGTTCATTCTTCAGAGTTCAAAACGTGCAGTTAGGCTATACTTTAAAGCCAAACAATTTCCCACAAACGAGATTGACATTGACTGCAGATCGTCCTTTAACCATGTTTAATTACAATGGATTTAACCCAGAGGTTGCTAGTGGTATTGACAATCAAACCTATCCAATACCTGCAGTATTTACATTGGGAGTAAACCTCAAATTTTAATCTTAAAACGAAAACAAAATGAAAAATAAATTATTCAAAAGTTTCGCTTTAGCATTGGGGGCATTAACCTTGACAATCTCATGTACTGATGTTGTAAATGAGCTCCCTGAAAACAAAGCATTTACAGAAACTACTGATTACAGTATTTCTGACAATATGATCTTACCACTAATTGGTGCTTATGCTAATTTCTCAAATATGGGATGGGAACTTAACCCATTATTAGCAGTGCGTGGTGACGATGTTAACAAAGGTGGTCTCGGAGATCAAAAAGATCTTAAAGACATCGATGATTTTAGCAATTACAACAAAGATTTCTGGATGTTAAATTCAGCTTGGCAAGGATTGTACAGTGATATCTACAAAATGCAAGTGGCTATCGACGAGGTGTACAATTATATGGAAGCTGGTGCTTCTGCCTCAAAAGCGGAACAATACGTTGCTGAAATTAAAACCTTAAAAGCCTTTTTCTTATTGCAATTAGGAAGAGCTTGGGGTGATATTTTAATTCCAACTACTTCATCGCCATCTGATTTATTGGTGGCAGAGTTAACTCCAAGAGATGAGGTTTTTGCTTACCTTCAATCACTTTTAGATGAGGCTATTCCAAATCTACCAGAGGGAAGACCGAATCAGCGTACCGATATTAAAGGTGGGGTTACTAAAGCAACTGCTTTAGCTTTAAAAGCAAAAGTGAGTTTAGAACTCAATGATTATCAGGCGGTAGCTGATGCAACTTCACAGATCATCGCTAATGGAGGATTTTCGTTAGTAGAGGATTTCTCTGAGGCATTTAAACTTGATGGGAAGCTTTCAGATGAAATGCTTTTGGAAATGCAACACTCTGATTACAATCAAGGTTCTGGTGACCGTTCGTATCACTTATTTGCCTTCTATGGTCCACAAAAATGGACTCCTGCCGTATCCGGTGCAGGCGGAGGATGGGGATTCTGGGAGCCTTCTAAAGAATACATCAAATTCATGTTGGATAGAGGAGAAGAAGAGCGTTTAGTCGCTTCTGTACTCTTTACTCCAAGAGGAATGAGTGAGTTAGAAGCTGATGGTTATTCACTGCCTTCTTATGTCTCAAATACGACTCCTTATGGAGACACCTTCCAGGATTATCCAAGAGCAATGTATGCTTCAGGAAAACACTATATGCCATCTTCTTATTTAATTCCAGGAAGAACTTCTTATGGTTCTAACAAAAACTTCCCAGTGCTTCGATACGCTGAAGTATTGTTGATGCATGCGGAAGCATTGACCAATGGGGCAAACGGAAGTGGTATGACTGCAGATCAAGCTGTAAACGCAGTAAGATCTAGAGCCGGAATGGCACCATTATCTGGAGTGACTTCTTCAGATGTTATGGAGGAAAAACTTGCAGAGCTCGCAATGGAATGGGGAGATCGTTTTTACGATTCTGTTCGTACAGGAAACACCTCACATTTAAATCAAAATGGAGCCAACTACGACGATAGCAAGCGTTATTTTCCTTATCCACAGGCACAGGTAGATTTATTACCAGCTTTACAGAACTAATTAAACCATAAAGACCATGAAACAATTAAAATATATATTTTCAATACTAGCGACAGTATCGCTTCTATCATGCGATTATGATTTAGATCCGATTACTGAAATTGCTCCAGGAGTTGATGCTTCAGCCCCTGAATTAGTGATCAGCTATCCAACTGAAGGAACATTTATAAGAGTTCCCGAGGAATTTGCAACCATCACTATTAAATTCGAAACTACTGATGATATCGAATTGAGTACTGTCGATGTTAAGATCGATGGAGCTTCAATTGCATCCTATGATAGCTTTACTGATTACAGACGTTTTCTAGATGAAATTGTTTACGATCAAGTAGCTAGCGGAAATCACCAATTGGCGATTACTGCTACTGATTTAGACGGAAAAGCTACCACTAAAACTGTGAATTTCACAAAGGCATCGCCTTATTCACCTAAGTATAGTGGAGAAGAATTTTATTTTCCATTCGACGGATCTATCATTGATTTAGTAACCACTTCCAATCCAGTAGTTACAGGAAGTGAAGATTTTTATGGAACTGGAAAAATCGGAGACAATGCGTTAGAATTACCAGCTGATAGTTATTTATCAGTTCCTGCTACTGCTTTTACAGCTGCAGATGGATTTAGTGCATCTCTATGGATTAATTTAAATTCTTCACCAGATCGCGCAGGAATTATTTCAGCTGACTTTGGAGATTCAACTTCTAGAAAACAAGGATTTAGACTCTTTAGAGAAAATGCTGGAGGAAAACAACGTATCAAAGCGAATATCGGTGTTGGAACCAAAGATCATTGGGTTGATGGTGGATCAAATGCTGATGTAGTTCCAGATAATGGAGTGTGGACACATCTTGGATTAACTGTTTCTGCAGATACAGCTAGAGTGTATATCAATGGAACGATAGTCAAAGAAATAACACTTGATGGTCCAATGGATTGGACAGATGTTCAAAATATTGTGATTGGTGCAGGTGGACCAAGTTTCTCTTACTGGAATCACAAAACAGATCAATCTGGAATCGACGAAGTTCGTTTGTTCTCTACTGCACTTACTACTGCTGAGATGATCAGTGTGATGGGAGATCAAGGAGCACCGACTTATGTTCCTGATTTTGACTCGGAAGTGTTCTATATGCCATTCGAAGGAGACTATAAAGACTTTGTAAACGCTGCTCTTGCAACTGAAGTTGGTGACACTGACTTTGGAGCAGGACAAACAGGAGACAATTCATTCCAAGGAGCAACTGATAGTTATTTAAGCTATCCTTCTGCTGCCCTTGAATCTTCAGAATTTACTGGAGCATTCTGGTATAAAGTTAATGCAGATCCAACTAGAGCCGGAATCCTAACAGTAGGTGATGATGCAGATGATCGCAAACAAGGATTTAGACTCTTTAGAGAAGGAAATGCTGATTCACAACGTATCAAATTAAACGTTGGAACTGGTGCTGGTGAATCTTGGAATGACGGCGATGTAATCGATGTTGCTGCAGGAGAGTGGGTACATATTGCATTTACAGTTTCTGAGACAAAATCTACAATCTATTTCAATGGAGTTGAAATGCGCTCTTCTGATTTAGCGGCTCCAATTGACTGGACAGGATGTTCCGAGCTTGTAATTGGTTCAGGAGGACCTACATTTAGTTATTGGAATCACAAATCAGATTCAAGTTTAATAGACGAATTGAGATTCTTCAATAAGGCTTTAACAGCTGAAGAAATCTCAACCGTAATGAATTTTTAATCATAAAGGTTAAAATTTTAGTTTAGTTTTTTTGTTTAAAAGGAGAAACTTATGGTTTCTCCTTTTTTCCTAAAACCTTTATTTTCAAAAATTAAAGAATGAAACATATATATAACACAGTTTTACTGCTTGTTTCACTAATTGCTGTGGTATCATGTCAACCTGTGGTAAAGCAGCAAAGTCAAGAGCCGAAATCTGAAACTGATCACTATCTCGATACCGTTCAATTACAGACCATCAATTACTTTTGGAAAGAAGCAGATAAAACACTTTCAGGATTAGCTCCAGAACGAGTGCACATGGATAATATTTATCCCCAAAATGATTCTAATGTGATTACAACAGGGGGGTCTGGTTTTGGATTAATGGCTTTAGTTACTGGAATTGAAAGAGGGTTTATTAATCCACAAGCTGGATTAGAACGTTTTGAACGCATAGTATCTTTTTTAGAAAAGGCAGATCGATTTCACGGAGCCTGGCCTCATTGGATGGATGGAAATACTGGTAAAGTAGTCCCATTTAGTAAAAACGATGATGGTGGAGATCTTGTAGAAACTGCTTTTTTAATTCAGGGATTATTAACCGTGCAAGCGTATTACAAAGATGGAAGTCAACGTGAACAAGAACTTGTAAACCGCATTCAAAAGCTTTGGGAAGAAGTTGAATGGAGTTGGTATACTCAAGGCAAGGAAGTGCTCTACTGGCACTGGTCACCGAATAATGGATGGAAGATGAATTTTGCAGTTGGAGGGTATAACGAATGTCTAATCATGTATGTACTAGCAGCTTCTTCACCGACTTATCCAATTAGCCCAGAAGTGTACCACAAGGGATGGGCTCGAAATGAAACACTTGCATCAAATGCTGAAATGTACGGTATTCCTACCGTAGTAGATTACTACCAGCACAATGAGGCCAAAATTGGACCTCTTTTTTGGGCGCATTATTCCTATTTAGGATTGAACCCATTTAAGATAAGTGATCGCTATGCTGATTATGGTACTCTTACTACAAATCACGCTAAAATTCACTTAGCTTATGCGATTGACAATCCTAAAAATTTCAAAGGATACAGTGATCAAATGTGGGGATTAACCTCAAGTTATTCAATGAGAGGTTATGCAGGTCATCGACCAGGTAATGACCTTGGAGTAATTGCTCCAACGGCTGCATTATCATCGATGCCTTATACACCAGATAATTCAATAAAAATGCTCGTAAATCTTTATGAAAATCACAAAGACCTCATTGGAGAATACGGACCTTATGACGCTTTTAGTTTAAACGATAACTGGATGCTTCCTAGGTATTTGGCAATCGATCAAGGACCAATTCCTGTGATGATTGAAAATTACAGAACTGGTCTACTTTGGGATTTGTTTATGACCAATACTGAAGTTCAACACGGACTTAAACGTTTAGGATTTACGATAAAAGAATAATACAATGAAAAAATCATTACTACTCATAGGGTTGTTGTCATCAGTTTCTTTTGCACAACAACAAAAAGATTATACAAAACAAGTTGATTCTTTGATGCAATTGATGACCATCGAAGAAAAAATTGGACAAACGGTTCAATTTAGTGGAGGTTGGGATGTCACTGGCCCTACGGTTAGTGATGTCAATGAAGATCTTGTCAAGCAGGGACAAATTGGTTCTTTTTTGAATTTAGTTACTGCTAAAGCAACCAAAGATATTCAGAAATTGGCTGTTGAAGGAACTCGTTTAGGGATTCCATTATTAATTGGATATGACGTTATTCACGGTTATAAAACCATCTTTCCAATAAATCTAGGACTCTCATCGAGTTGGAATCCACAGCTTGTTCAACTCACAGCAGAAAAGGCAGCTGAGGAAGCAGCAGCTGAAGGAATTCATTGGACCTTTTCTCCTATGGTTGATATTGCACGTGATCCACGCTGGGGAAGAATTTCAGAGGGATCGGGAGAAGATGTATACCTCGGAAAAAAAATGGCTGAGGCCTATGTAAGAGGGTATCAGGGAGATGATCTATCACTTCCTACAACCATTGCAGCCTGTATGAAACACTATATTGGTTATGGTGCTGCTTTAGCTGGTAGAGACTACAATACCGTTGATATGGGGGATAACGAACTTAGAAATACGTATTTGCCTCCTTTTAAAGCGGGAATTGATGCTGGAGCTCGAACACTAATGACTTCCTTTAATGTGATCAATGATGTTCCTGCTTCTGGTAATAAATACACCTTAAAGGATATTTTAAGAGATGAATGGGGGTTTGAAGGATTGGTGGTGTCGGATTATACCTCTATCAATGAAATGATTCCACACGGTTATGCTGCTGATGGAAAGGATGCTGCTCAAAAATCGTTTAGTGCCACCCTTGATATGGATATGATGGGGGATCTATACCGTTCATATCTCAAGGAATTGATCGAAGAAGGGGCTCTAAGTATAGAGCTTCTCGACGATTCAGTTCGTCGTATCTTGACTCTTAAATTTGAATTAGGATTGTTTGAAGATCCTTATCGTTATAGCGACCTCGATCGTGAAGCTGAAACGATTTACCGTTCAGATATACTTGAAGCAGCAGTAGAAGCTGCTCGTCAATCTATCGTATTACTTCAAAACAACAAGGCTGTTCTTCCATTAAAAACTTCAAATATTGCACTGATAGGACCTCTTGCAGACGATCAGAGCAGTATCATTGGAGATTGGGCAGCAAAGGGTGATCGAAAAGGCAAAGCGATCAGTGTTCAAGAAGGATTGAGTGAGTTACTTCAATTACCTAATTTAAAGGCAGTTCAGGGAACTAAAATTGAAACCAGTGACTCTTCTGGATTTAAAGCGGCATTAAAAGCCGCTAAAAAAGCAGAAGCTATTGTCATGGTATTAGGCGAAGATTCTAATATGAGTGGTGAAGCAGCAAGTAGATCTTCTATCAATTTGCCAGGAAATCAATCAGACTTATTAGCTGAAATTCGCAAGCACAATCCAAACAAACCACTTGTTTTAGTTTTAATGAATGGTAGACCCTTAGATATTACAGCTGAAGTTAAAAATGCAGATGCAGTCTTGGAAGCTTGGTTCCCTGGGACTATGGGGGGTCAAGCAATTGCTGAAATTATCTACGGTAAAACCAATCCGTCTGCTAAATTAGCTATTAGTTTTCCAGTAAATGTAGGACAGGTACCAGTGTTTTACTCTAATAAAACAACTGGAAGACCGATGAATCCAAAAAACCCTAAAGGAGATTATCGTTCTTTTTACCAAGACATTCCTAATAAACCCTTATTTTCATTTGGGTATGGTTTGAGTTATTCTAAATTTGAATACTCAAATGTCACTCTAGATAAGAAGGTTGAAAATGGAGTAGAAGTATTAGATTTTTCTGTGAGTGTTAAAAACACTTCTAAAATCGATGGTTATGAAATCGTTCAACTCTACATTCAAGATGTAGCAGCATCGATTACCAGGCCTGCAAAAGAACTCAAAGGTTTTGAAAAGGTTTGGATCAAAGCTGGAGAAGAACAAACAGTTCGTTTTAAACTCACTAGAGAAGATTTAGGTTTTTGGAATCAAGGGGAGTTTAAAGTAGAAGCTGGAACCTTTAAATTTAACATCGCACCTAATAGTGATGCTGATTTAACAAATTCATTTACCCTAGAATAAATGACTAGAAACACCGTATATGGTCTATTCTTATTGGGACTCGTAATCATATCTTGTTCCAAGCCCTCGCCTAGTCAAGATGCGGATCCTGATATATTTGATCAGTTGAATCCAAAACTTGAAGAGGAACTTACCGATAACCAACTATTGGACAGCATTCAGTATTATACACTCAAGTATTTTACGGATGCTGCTCACAGTAGTGGTATGGCTAGGGAACGAAATCACCCTGCTCGTAACAATTTTGATTTGAATACGGTAACCTCAGGTGGTAGTGGATTCGGAGTCATGGCCATCATCGCTGGAGTGAATCGAGGTTTTTTGACCAGAACAGAAGCAAGACAAAAGATTGATAAAATATGTGATTTCTTATTGAACTCAGATCGTTTTCACGGGGCTTTTCCACATTGGTATTATGGAGATACTGGAAAAGTAAAACCATTTTCTTCTGATGATAACGGAGGTGATATTGTCGAAACGGCATTTATGATTCAAGGATTGCTTACGGCGCGTCAATACTTTAATCAAAATACCACTGAAGAAACCACTCTTAGAAGCAAAATCACAAAGCTTTGGGAAGAGGTAGAATGGGATTGGTATACCAAAGAAGGAACCACTTACTTATGGCACTGGTCTCCAAATTACGGATTTTCAAAGAATCATCAATTAAAGGGTTGGAATGAAGTATTAATCACCTATATCCTGGGAGCAGCTTCACCTACCCATCCTATAGACACGGATCTCTATCACAATCTATGGACCAAAGGAAATTTTTACAATGGTGCTACTTACTATAATAATCTCAAATTACCATTAGGTCCAAGTTATGGAGGGCCGTTGTTTTTTTCACATTATTCTTTTTTAGGATTGGATCCAAGAAACCTATCTGATACCTATGCAAATTACTGGAATCAGAATAAAATGCACAGTTTAATCAATTACGAATACTGTAAGGCTAATCCAAAATCTTATCCTCATTACAGTGATAAATGTTGGGGTCTAACAGCTAGTTACAGTGTCAATGGTTACAGTGCTCATTCTCCTACTAACGATAAAGGAGTCATAACTCCAACAGCTGCTCTTTCATCGATTCCTTATTCATCTAGTCAATCTCTAAGAGCTGTTCGTCATTTTTATTACGATCATAAGGAACTATGGGGACCCTATGGTTTTTACGATGCTTTTAGCGTAGGGGATAATTGGATTTCCGATGGGTATTTAGCCATCGACCAAGGGCCTATCGTAGTGATGATCGAGAATTACAGATCGGGACTTTTATGGAATATGTTCATGAAAGATCAGGAGATTCAAGCAGCTTTAACAAAGCTTGGTTTTAATTTTTAAGCCTCATTTTATTCAAATACAAACTGTTAAATAAGAATTATTTAACAGTTTATAATGCTATTTGTTTCGAAATACTTCTTACCTTATTAAGAATCATTAAAAATAGCATCATGAACAGAAATACATTTCTACAAAGAAGTATCGGAGCTCTGCTATTTATTTCAGCAGTACCTAGTATCTCTTCTTGTTCAAAAGAAGAAGATGATACAGGAGGAACAACCCCTACAGCAAAAAGTTGTTTAGACAATGGAACGAGTTCGTCTATAAGTTCCAATCACGGCCATACACTTATAGTGTCTAAGGCCGATGTTTTAGCGGGAAGTGATAAGACCTATAATATTCAAGGTACTTCAAATCACCCCCATACAGTAACAATTACTTCCAGTCAATTTTCTACCCTACAATCCAATCAATCGATTACAGTGACCTCATCGAGCGATGACGCTCATACCCATTCGGTCACTGTACGTTGTGCTTAAAACTTAGTTATTAGAATCAATTGCTTTTGTGAGCTCTTTGATTTTTCTTACTACTATTGGAATAGCTGGATACACCATCATATGGCCGTATCCATCTATTTCATGTAGTTCTGTTTGCGGGTGTTTTACGAGTTGCATCATTCTCCACATATAGGCGTTTTCTTCATACCTACCAAGCATTTCTAATTCACGATCTCCAGTGATCATAATATAAGGAGGAGCATCTGCTCTGACGTGATATAAAGGAGCCCACTCATCAACCAATGGTTTTAAGGGACCAATATTTCGTTCTTCTCTAACAGTCATATGGGTAATGGTATGACCACTTAAAGGAATTAAACCAGCGATTTGATCCGCATCGATATCGTATTTTGCTAAAAAATGCTTATCCAATCCAAGCATGGAAGTCAAATATCCTCCCGCAGAGTGGCCTGACAAAAATATCTTTTCTTTAGAACCTCCAAGCGCCTCTATATTGTTAAAGGTCCATGCTACTGCTGCAGCGGCATCATCAACCACCACATCGGTGCCCACCTGTGGAAAAAAGCGATAGTTGGCAGCAATCACTGCAATCCCTTTTCCTTTGAGGTATTCGGGTATGTTTTTGTTTCCACCTTTTAATCCACCTCCGTGAAAATACACCAAAGTCGGAAAATCACTCACTCCTTCAGGGATGTAGGTGTCTAAAATACAACGCTCTTTTTGGTAATCAGTTTTATAAAACGGATCCGCTCTATAGGTGATGTTTTCTTTAAACGTATACTCAGATTGCGCAAAACTTAATACGGGTACAATTCCTAGTATAAGGAGTAAGAATCGTTTTTTCATAGTGTCTTAATTTTTTAATGCTGCTTTTTCAGCTGCTCTTTTTGATTGAATTGCTTTTGCTCTTTCTTTGGTGAGTCCATAGACTTTACCCTCGACAGCATCGGCTAGAAATTTATCAATGTATTCATCACTGAGCTGATCACTGTCTTTGTATTGAACTCGGAGTTCTTCTAATTTTTTGTGAAGCTCTTCTCGCACTTCTGCATAAGCAGGGTCATCGTATACATTAGTGAGTTCTTCAGGATCTTTTAATCGATCGATGAGTTCCCATTCGTCTAATGAGAAATAGTAGTGAATGAGTTTGTATTCTTTGGTTACAATGGCATAATGGCGATTGACCATGTGCTCAGCTGGATATTCGTAATAGTGGTAATAGACAGCATCACGATCCCATTTCCCAGTTTCTTCCAATAAGGGTCGAAGACTCTCTCCTTGCATTTCTTTTGGAGCCTCAATTCCAGCAGCATCTAAAAAGGTTTGAGCAAAGTCGAGGTTTTGAACCATTTCATCAGATTTTGAGCCTGCTCTAATGTGATCTTTCCAAGAAACGAGTAGCGGTGTTTTAAACGATTCGTTATAGGCAAATCGCTTGTCGAACCATCCGTGTTCGCCTAAATAAAAACCTTGATCTGAGGTATAGACAATGATGGTGTTTTCCATAAGGTTATTTTCTTCTAAATAATCTAATACACGACCTACATTTTCATCAACAGCCTTGATGGTACCTAGATAATCTTGCATATAACGTTGGTATTTCCAACGCATCAAATCCTTTGAATCCATTGAGGGGTATTTCTTCTTGAAGTCTTCAAAAATAGGAGCGTAAGCCTCTTTGAATTCAGCTTTTTGAGTTTCAGTCATACGGTTCATCATCATATCGGTCCTGAATTTATCATAACCAATTTCACTGAGTCCCATCTCATCCATCACCTCTGGAAACACTTTGTTGTCTCCTGACCATCCCATATGGTGAAGAATGCTCATTTCAGCTTCCTTGGAAGCATTCCCCATACCAGAATAGTCATCGAATAAGGTGCTAGGTTCTGGAAAGGTTCTGTTTAAAAATTCATCGTAATGACGGTTAGCCATATACCAAGAACGATGAGGTGCCTTGTGTAAATACATCAATAAAAATGGTTTGGCAGGGTCTCGTTCCTCTTGTAGCCAATCGAGTGTAAAATCGGTAATAATATCGGTAGCGTAACCCTCAACTCTAATTTCTCCTTCATTTTTAGTAATGAAATCAGGATTCCAATAAGCACCTTGACCTGGGAGTATTTTAAACTGATCAAATCCTTTTGGGTTATTTCCAAAATGAAGCTTTCCAAACATGGCCGTTTGATATCCATTCTCTTGAAGAATTTGAGGAAAGGTGATATTGCTGTCGTCAAAAGCAAAGTGATTGTCTACCTTGCCGTTAAGGTGGGTGTGTTTTCCTGTGAGGATGGTAGCTCTACTAGGAGCACAAATTGAATTGGTCACACTTGCATTGGTAAAGAGCATCCCCATCTGAGCGATACGATCGATATTGGGAGTTTCAATCAGTTTATTGTCATAAGCTGAAATTGCCTGATACGCGTGATCATCACTCATAATAAAGATGATGTTTGGACGCGAATTCGAAGTGCTTTTCTTTTCTCCAGTAGTTGTATCACAGGCTTGATTCAACAAAGCTGCAATCATTAAACTTAAGAGTTTGAAATAAGGTTTTAGTTTATTCATGTTTGCTGGTTGTATATTTTAAAGTTACAATATACATTATTGTGTTAAAAATACATAATAGTATTTTGTGATAATTTTAAACCAATTAATGAAATATCTAAAGTATTAATCGACGTCAACCACACATCTAAATCCAGTGTGTGCAAAACTTGAGTCTTTACTAGAACGCATTCTTCTGCTCACCCGATAGCCAGAACAATAACTTTCGTTGCAAAGGAATGATCCACCACGAATTACGTGGTTAGGCGAATAGGGCTCTCTTGGATCGTTATAGGTGGTGGTACATTCGGGATCTTTAACCACTCCTTGATCGGCAAAGTTTTGATAACTGTCGATATCGTATCGATCTTGGGTCCATTCCCACACATTTCCAGCCATATCGTATAAGCCATATCCATTTGCGGGATAGCTTTTAACTGGAGCAGTAGTGTAATAACCATCTAATAGTTCATTTTTATAGGGAAAAATGCCCTGCCAAAAGTTGGCTTTATCAGTTGCTCCTTCAATTGGGGTGTTTCCCCAGGGATATTTATTATCTGTATTAGGTCCTGAAGCAGCCCATTCCCATTCAGCCTCAGTAGGAAGTCTTTTGCCAGCCCATGAAGCATAGGCGTTGGCATCATCCCAAGAAATGTGAACAACAGGATGATCCATTCGGTCTTTGATGGAACTATCGGGACCTTCAGGATGTTTCCAATCGGCTCCATGAGTCCATTCCCACCACTGTGAATAATCTCTTAAATCAACAGGATGATCGGTAGGAGCAAAGGTTAGTGATCCTGCTTTTAAAACAGATGGATCTGGTTTTGGAGTTCCTTTTGGAATGGTTTTCTTCATCGCTTCCCAGTCGATATCCTTCTCAGCAGTAGTGATATAACCTGTTGCATCTACAAAGGTTTTAAATTCACTATTGGTCACCTCGGTAGGATCCATATAAAAGGCAGATACACGAACTTCATGCCTTGGAAATTCATCAAAATCAGCTTGATCAGATCGCCCTCCCATGGTATATACTCCCGCCGGAATAAACACCATTGATGAAGTGTCAGCAATTAATTTGGGAGTTGTATTGTTGGTACATTGAATGAAACTGATCAGTACAATGCTGCCAATTAGGAGTCGAATTGTTTTAGATAAATATAGATTATTTAACAACACAATCATTGAGTAAAACATTGATCATGAGACCATCACAAATACCCAAAACAGTAATTTGTTGTCCTTTAGATAAGTTGGCGACCACAGATTTCTCATTAAAAAAACATTGAACATCACCAAAATATTGATCTCCTACGAGGGTAATGTAGGGATTGTCCATAAGGTCATTTCCGATGTCTCTAATGCGGCCACTAACTTGAATAATTTTATCTTTATATTTCTCGTCAGCTGCTATTTCATTGGCTTGATAAGCCTGATATAATTGAGGTGCCGTAATTTCTACATTTGGTAAGGTTTCAGGAGTGATTTTCGGAGCTTCATCTACGCTCCCAAACGCAATGACGATAAAAAATAGAAGAGCGAGTCCAGATAAAAAATTTTTCATTTGCTAAAATTAATTACGATAAGAGGTAAACATAAATACATCACTAAATCAAATATATCGAAAGTTCCTGGGATAATGAAATAGAACTGTGCAATTTCAGAACAGAATCCTATCATTGGAATGATCATAGACCACAACAAGGTAGCTCCGTCCCTTTTTTTTCTAATAGTTAAAATAAGCATAGTGTAGGACATAGCCCAAAGTCCATCTGGTAAGGAATAAACAATTATTTGTTCAAGGACTGATTCTGGGGTCGCGATAGGATGAAATACAGTTCCTATAAGTCGATTGTATAAAAGGGATTCGGATCTAAATAAAATGTAAATCATCGATCCAATTAACAAAGGGATCCACCAATACTGTTGCCACTTTTTTATTTGAAATCGTCTATGAGTCACTTTGATTAAATTTATCAAATCATTAAAGAATAAAGTTAAAATTTATAAAAGAATGTTATCATGATAAATCAATTAAATGCATCATAAATCAGATTACAAAATGGCAAAGTGATGGTTTAAATCTGTTTTTAGTAACTGATATTGCATTACAAGGGTAGTATTGCAGAAGCCTAAGCATTATCAGCTCTTACTCCGATGAGCGACACCCGCTGTTTGAACAGTGTTACCCCCTTAATCTACCTACTTTTTATTGGATCAAAATTTACAAAAAATCTTTAGCAAAGTAAGTACCATACTTTCGAACGAAATAAATCCTTAATTTGATTTTAGGGTACTCTAATGCTAGGATGAAGCTCGAGTCAATCGATCGTTAATCGAGGCTCCAACCCCTTTTTCAGGGGCTAGTTCGGATAGGATTACATCCAATTCTAATTCATCAAGTTCGTGCATCATTTTGTATAGATTAGCCATTGCCTCTTCAACACAACCTGAACTGCTAAGGATCCGATAGTGGAGCATTTGTTTGGCAAGAGGATTTTCTGTAAAAAAAAGAACTCCAATTTTTTTATTGGGGTATTTTTTTAATTCTTCCTGTAAATTAGTACAGCTGATGAATGGTGTTCTAGGAGCGTAGTGTTTTTTTTGCATTCCTGGCGCAATCGAAGACACCTCGTGATTGGCAAGTTGTATTGAGGTCCCCAAAACAGCTTCTATGGCTTCTTTGGAAATAGATCCCAATCGATAAATCGTCGGCTTGTGATTTTCAAATCCAATAATCGTGGATTCAATGCCTTTGCTGCAAATCCCGCCATCTAAAATCAAAGGGCTGTCCTCTTTTAAGGAATTGAATACGTGCTGGGGACAGGTAGGACTGATGTGATTGGATTTGTTGGCACTTGGAGCTACCAATGGGAACGCTAGGGAACGAAGTAAGGCTAAAGTGAGCTCGTGATTGGGTACTCTAACTGCAACGGTGTTTTTACCTGCAGTGACTTTAGTTGAAATAGCATCCGATTTTTCAAGAACTACCGTAAGCGGTCCTGGCCAAAAATGAGCTGCAAGGAGCTCGACTTCCTTTGGGATTGTTTTAGCGACTTTAGGCAATTGCTCAAAATTGTGAAGGTGGACAATTAAGGGATTGGTCTGTGGACGGTTTTTGGTTTGATAGATTTTGTCAATCGCATTTTCAGAAAAGGCATTGGCCGCTAATCCGTATACAGTCTCCGTCGGAATGGCTACTAAGGCGTCATTTGACAAGGCCTTTGCAGCCGCTTTTAGGTCTGTTATGACTAATTCAGAATACTTTTTCATGGGTTACTGTCCAAATGCTATCAAGTGCAAATATACAGCTGATTTGTTTTATATGAATTCTTCTCCTTGTATTTTTGTGTGTATTGGAGCATCGATTGAGAAATCCAATGAGTAAATGATTGACAAGTGAAACAACAAGTAAGTATTTTAGGATGTGGTTGGTTGGGTATGCCTTTAGCGAGAGCCCTCATCCAAGAAGGGTTTCAGGTGTTGGGTTCTACCACTACACCTTCAAAACTTTCAGAGCTGGAGTCCCTTGGAATTCGTCCATTTTTGATCGACATTCACAAAGAAGATCAACTTCATAGTTCCTCCTTTTTAAGTTCAGATATCCTTATCATTGCCATAACCTCCAAGAGTATTGAAGATTTTCAGCTTTTGATTGATTCCATAGCAGTCTCCCCTGTAAAACGAGTGCTGTTTGTGAGCTCTACCTCAGTCTATCCAATGTGTAATGGGGTGGTTACCGAACAAACCAAAACACTCGATACTCCTTTGGCTAGGATAGAGCACTTGTTTTTGTCACAAAAATCTTTTGAGACCTCTATTCTTCGGTTTGGAGGTTTATTTGGAGCAACGCGACAACCTGTGAATTTCATCCGTGGTAAAGTGGTGGCACATCCTGAAGGTTATATTAACTTTATTCACCAAGAGGATGGTATCGCGATCATTTTGAAGATGATTCAGATGAATCGTTGGAGTCAAATCTTAAATGTGTGTTCGGATTCCCATCCTAAAAGGCGTGACTTTTACATTCGACTGACTCAAAAAGCGGGAGTTCCAACTCCAGTGTTTGACGAATCAACTCCTTGTCTCTATAAAATCGTGGATTCTCAAAAACTCAAAACCCTTTTAGATTATCAATTTAAATACGGAGATTTGATGACTATTTAGGGTGCTTCTAAACCTACTAGAAATTCATGGGAATCTCCATTAATAGTACGCGTGCATGAGTAACGGATTCAAAGAGAACCTCCGTGGTCTCCCATATACCTAGCCCATCTCGATCGGAAAGTTCCTGTCCATCGACTTTGATGTTCCCTTCCAAAACAAAAACATACAAACCATTATCAGGATTTTTAAACTGATAGGTAGTACTGTGCTCTTTTTCTAGAATACCCATATGAAACCACGCTTCTTGATGAATCCACACTCCTTGATCCGAAGGATTAGGAGATAGAATTTGAAAAAAATCATTTTTCTTTTCAAGTTCTCGAATGGAGATCTGATCGTAGCGAGGTGTAACATCTTGTTGATTAGGTACAATCCAAATCTGAAGAAATTGGACTTCTTGATTGCTTTGATGATTGTACTCACTGTGGGTAATTCCACTTCCTGCACTCATGACTTGAATTTCGCCCTCTCTAATGATCGCGGTAGTGCCCATGCTATCTTGGTGTCTGAGCTCCCCTTTTAGTGGAATGGAAATGATTTCCATATTTCGATGGGGATGTTCGCCAAACCCCATTCCCGCAGCTACAGTATCGTCATTCAATACTCGAAGCGCTCCAAAATTCATTCGTTGGGGATCAAAATAATGGGCAAAACTAAAGGTGTGTCTACTGTGTAACCAACCGTGATCTGCGATTCCTCTGGAAGCTGATTTATGTAATATTGACTGTTTCATAACATAGGGGTGTTGATCACAAAAGTAGCGATCTTATTTCAAGGAAGTGCGGTGTGTTTTGTTAATTTTAAAATAGGATCGTTTAAGTGACGAAAGGGTATTACAACAGACTCAATTTCTTAATTTTTATCTTAAATTTGATTGTTAATTGATACTTCAATGAATTTAAACGATTTAGATAAACTTTCTCAAAGTTTTTCAACTACAGAAAAAATGCCTGTTTTATTCTTAGGGCATGGAAATCCTATGAATGCCATTGAAGAGAATCAGTTTGTCAAGGGTTTTAGAGCTGTTGCTAAAACTTTGCTAAGACCCAATGCCATACTTTGTGTCTCTGCCCATTGGTATACCAATGGGACAAAAGTTACCGCCATGGAAATGCCAAGAACAATTCATGATTTTGGAGGTTTTCCAAAGGAACTTTTTGAGGTGGAATATCCAGCTAGTGGAAGTCCTTGTTTGGCACAAGACACCAAAATTTTACTTCAACCTACACTCGTTGAATTAGATGAAAAATGGGGCCTTGACCACGGTGCTTGGAGTGTGATCAAACATTTATTTCCCAATGCCGATATTCCTGTGGTGCAATTGAGTATTGACTATACCAAGCCTGCCGAATATCATTTTGAATTGGCTCAAAAGTTAAACTCTCTAAGAAATAGGGGAATATTGATCATTGGTAGTGGAAATATCGTTCATAATTTAGCTCTTGTTGATTGGAAAAATTTTGAAAAAGACAACCATGGTCATGATTGGGCTATTGAAGCTAGAGAAACGTTAAATAATTTATTGTTAAACGGAGATTTTAAAACATTGATCAACTATCATCAAATTTCTAAAGCCATCAATCTAGCAGTACCAACCCCAGATCATTATTTACCTTTGATTTATGTATTAGCCTTGCGTCAAAAAGGTGAATCCTTGGAATTGTTCAATGACAAACTTGTTGCTGGTAGTTTGAGTATGACCAGTGTGAAAATTTCATAGATTTTAACGGTGTAGATTTAAAACAAAAAACCCTTGAAAATCAAAAGATTAACAAGGGTCTCTGTACTCGAGGCGGGACTTGAACCCGCACGAACTAATGTTCATTGGATTTTAAGTCCAACGTGTCTACCAATTCCACCACTCGAGCCTAATTACTTAAAAAGTAATAGCTTTTATAAAGAGCGAAAAACGGGGCTCGAACCCGCGACCTCAACCTTGGCAAGGTTGCGCTCTACCAGCTGAGCTATTTTCGCGTTATTTAAAGAACATTCATCGCTTTGATGAGGATGCAAATTTAATACAATTATCTAAATCCCAAAGAAAAATTCCTAAAAAAGAAAAAATTATTCAGTCGCGATATACGAATCGTAAACCTGTACTTTTTTCCATAGATGTTGAGCTCTATCAATGAACTCTAAATGTATTGGATCCGTTTGGTATTCATCTTGAGATTCCTTGGATTCAAAATTGAGAACAAGACTGAATTGATACGTATTGTCAACAACTTCTCTTGGTGTTCCAGCAGGTTTCCCGATGTGTTTTGAGATTGGCTGTGGGATTTTATCCATAAAGCGTTCTAATTCACTGAGTAATTGTTCTTGTTCTTGGGCGCTATCTGGATTGTTCATCCAAAAGAACACCACGTGATAAAAAGGTCCTTGTGTGTTGTTCATAGTGTTGTTTTGAGAGTTAGCGCAAGATAATAGTATTGCACTAATTCCTAAAGTTAATAACAGTTTTTTCATTTGTTAGAGAGTTTGTTTTTAATAGCGTTGAGCTTGTTTAAGGCTTCAACAGGGGTGAGGTTGTTAATGTCCGTTTCTAGAAGTTCTTCTTTGATGGCTTCTAGTGTAGGATCATCGAGCTGGAAGAAACTCAATTGCATATCTTCAGCGAGCTCATTGATGCTTTCAGATCTATGTTCGGTTCCATGAGTTGCTTCTAGTTTTTTTAAGATAGCATTGGCTTTATTGAGTACTTGCTGTGGCATTCCAGCCATTTTAGCTACGTGAATTCCAAATGAGTGAGCCGATCCTCCAGGAATAAGTTTGCGTTTAAAGAGGACTTTGTCCTTGAGTTCTTCGATTGAAACATTGTAGTTGTGAATACGATCAAACTGTTTTTCCATCTCATTGAGTTCGTGATAATGAGTCGCAAAAAGTGTTTTAGGTCGTTCCTTAGATTGGTGTAAGTACTCCGCAATGGCCCAAGCAATGGAAATTCCATCATAGGTGGAGGTTCCTCTTCCAATTTCATCTAAGATGATTAAAGATCGATCACTGAGGTTGTTAAGAATACTGGCTGTTTCATTCATCTCCACCATAAAGGTCGATTCTCCTTTGGAGATATTGTCGCTAGCTCCAACTCTTGTAAATATCTTATCGACGATTCCAATATGTGCTTCTTTGGCTGGAACAAATGATCCCATCTGAGCCAGAAGAACAATCAAAGCGGTTTGTCTTAGTGTGGCTGACTTTCCACTCATATTAGGTCCTGTGATGACAATAAGTTGTTGCTTTTCTCGATCTAAAAAGAGATCATTAGCAATATAGGCTTCATCGATTGGTAATTGTTGTTCAATAACCGGATGCCTTCCATCTTTGATATTGAGTTGATAGCTTTCGTCTAGTTTTGGAGAGTGGTAATCATTTTCATGTGCGAGAATTGCAAATCCATTTAAGCAATCAATCTGTGCTAAAATATGAGCATTCTGCTGTACTTCCTTGATGTTGTTTTGAGTTTGTATAACCAGTTCAGCAAAGAGTTGTTGCTCTAGGCTTAAAATCTGTTCTTCGGCTCCGAGTATTTTTGTTTCGTATTCTTTGAGCTCCTCAGTGATATATCGCTCAGCATTGACTAGGGTTTGTTTTCTAATCCACTGCTCAGGGACCTTGTCTTTGTGAGTGTTTCTTACTTCGATATAGTACCCAAAAACATTGTTAGACGCAATTTTTAAGGCTCCAATGCCTGTGCGCTCTGTTTCTCGAACCAGCATTTGGTCTAAGTAGTCTTTACCAGAGTAAGCAATGCCTCTTAGTTCATCAAGTTCTTGATGGTATCCTTCTGCAATAGTTATTCCTTTGCCAATGACCACCGGAGCTTCTTCATTGAGGCATTGATCTATTTGAGAAATAAGATCTTCAAGACTGTGAATTTTCTTCGCTAGTTCTTGAATGGCCTTTTGATTTGATCCTTGGAGTAATTCCTTAATAGGTTGGATGGAAAGCAGTGATCGTTTTAATTGAACGAGTTCTCTAGGACTAATTTTTGCTGCAGCAACTTTAGAGATCAATCGTTCTAAATCTCCTATTTGTTTGAGTTCTTCACTAATAGCAATGCTTGTGCTGTCGTTTAAATAAAAGTAAGTGACAATTTCTTGTCGCTGTTGAATCTGCTGTAAGTTCTTCAAAGGAAGTGCTAGCCATCGTTTGAGAAGTCTTCCTCCCATTGGAGAAAGTGTTTTATCGATAATTTGCAATAGGGATACTCCCTGTGCATAAGAGGTCTGATAGAGCTCTAAATTATCGATGGTAAAACGATCCATCCATACATAATCGTCATTGGCAATACGTTTAATGGTATTGATATGTCCTATTTTGTCATTTTGAGTCTCTGAAATATAATGCAAAGCCACCCCAGCGGTAATCATCCCAAGGGTATAATCATCGATACCGAATCCTTTTAGGGACTTGGTTTTAAAATGAGCAGTGAGTTTTTCAAAGGCATAATCCTCACTAAAAGCCCAATCCTCCATAAAGAAATAGTGGAGTTGAGTTCCAAATAAATTAGTGATTTTAGTTTTTTGAGGCTTGGCTACTAGTATTTCTGAAGGAGAGAAATTTTCAATGAGTTTATCGATTTGTTCTCTGTTCCCTTGATACGTTAAAAACTCTCCAGTGGAAATGTCTACAAATGAAATTCCAAATAAATCCTTGTGCTCATAGAGTGCTGCTAAGAAGTTATTGCTTTTAGAATGGAGAATATCATCGTTAAAGGCAACTCCTGGGGTTACTAGTTCAGTAACGCCTCTTTTGACAATCTTTTTGGTCATTTTAGGATCTTCCAACTGATCACATATGGCTACTCTACAGCCAGCCTTTACTAATTTGGGTAAATAAGTGTTTAGTGAATGATGCGGAAAGCCGGCTAGCTCTGTTTTATCACCACCGTTGTTTCTGTGGGTAAGAACAATTCCTAATATTTCAGCAGCCCTGATGGCATCTGCTCCAAAGGTCTCGTAAAAGTCTCCAACTCTAAAGAGCAACAATGCATCGGGATACTTGGTTTTGATCCCGTTGTACTGCTTCATTAGCGGACTTGTTTTCTTATTTGTATCCTTTTGAGTCAAAAGAGAATAGTTTGTTTAATTTTGTAGTGGTTTTTAAAGATACCAATGTACTATTTTAGAAGCCCAAAGCAAATAGTTGTTAATATTTTAGAATAACTTCGTTTTATGCGTAAACTAGCCAATGAGGAATTAAATCGATTGAGTGTGGAAGAATTTAAAAACACTTCCAAAATACCAGTGGTGGTAATCTTAGATAACATTCGTTCACTCAATAATATAGGTTCGGTATTTAGAACTTCGGATGCCTTTTTAATCGAAAAGATTTACCTCTGTGGAATCACTGCAAAACCACCACACAAAGATATTCACAAAACAGCTTTAGGAGCTACTGAAAGTGTTCAGTGGGAATATTCAGCATCAACTATTGAGGTTGTAGAAAACTTAAAAGAGCAGGGTTATTGTTGTGTCGCTATAGAACAAGCAGAAAATGCAACTATGCTTAATAATTATCCTTTTAATCAAAAATCCTATGCCCTAGTTTTTGGAAACGAAGTGATGGGAGTTGATCAAGAAGTAGTATCGGCTTGTAATCAAGTTATTGAAATACCTCAATCGGGCACCAAACACTCTTTGAATATTTCAGTTAGTGCTGGGGTTGTTCTATGGGAATTCTACAAACAGCTTAATTCCTAATCGAAAAACTCACAAGTTTTTTGAGTAGTTCTCTGTAATCTTCCTCCGAATTTAAAAAATCCATCTGAGAAGCATCGACTCTTAAAATAGGGTGTGTACTGCTTTTAAAATAATCTTGATAAGCACTGGCTATTTGTTCTAAGTACTCTGCCTTGATGGTTTGTTCGTAAGGCCTACCTCTCTTGGCAATATTTTTCATTAGCCTATCAGTCGGTTGATCGAGGTAGAGGTATACATCTGCTGCTCTGAGTTGTTGGTGTTTGAGCTCAAAAAGAGATTTGTAATTGAAATAATCTTCCTGGTCAAGAGTTATGGAGGCAAAAATCAATGATTTTTTAAGGTCGTAATCAGAAATCAACAAGCCATCTTCTTCTTTGTGATGGTGGATATGCTCATGGTATTGTTGATAGCGATCCTCTAAAAATGACACCTCTAAATCATAGGCGTATTTTTTGGGATCTTTGTAAAAAAGTTCCAAAAGAGGATTGTCTTTAAACTCTTCTTCGATCAGTTTGGCATTAAAATCCTTAGAGAGTTTTTGAGCTAATGAGGTTTTTCCAGCTCCGATGTTTCCCTCGATAACCAAATGTCGAATACCACCGTAATTCAGTTGGGGGTCTTTGTATAGTCTTACATCAGTTTTAGTGAGCTTTGAATCGTCCTCACATTTTTCAATGAGGGTTTTGATATCTTCTTTTAAGATGGGATGAACAAAATTATCTGCTATATCCAGCAATGGTTCTAATACAAATTTTCTTTTGTGTATATGTGGATGGGGTAGGATTAGACGTTCTGTGTTTAGAATCATGTCATCTAAAAACAGCAGATCAACATCTATGGTTCTCGAATGATAGTTGTTGTCTTGGTAGCGTTCTCTTCCCAACTGACCTTCAACGGCTTCGATTGTATCCATGATCACTTCTGGATTCTTTTCAGTAGTAATACTTATGCAACAATTGTAGAAGTCTTCTCCTTTAAATCCCCAGGCAGGAGTTTGGTAAACTGCTGAAATTTTTTCGATTGTTCCCAATCGCTCAGCCAGCATATAAATAGCCTTTTGAAGAAGTGTTTTACGGTCTCCTAAATTAGAGCCAAGAGAAAAGATTGCCGTTTTAGTTGCTTTATTCATCACAAGCAAAGGTCGCAAAAAAAGACTTTAACTATATTTGTTTAAGATAAAATATTGCTATGAACTTTTTGAGAAATTTACTCGCTTCTATTTTAGGAACTTTAACATCAGTTTTTATACTGTTTTTTATGTCTTTCTTTTTTTTGATGTTGGTTGGAACCAATGAATCAAAACCAAAACCAATTAAGGATAATTCTGTATTAGAACTCAGTTTGTCTTCAATTGTTCAAGATAAAGCTCCTAGTAGTGATTCAGATCCCTTTTCTCCAATGATGAATGTCACTGTTGGAATGGATCAGTTGTTATTAGCAATTGAGGCCGCTAAAACTGATCCCAAGATTAAGGGGATTAGTATTCGAAACAATTTTATGTCTGCTGGAATTTCACAATTACAACGCCTTCGAAAAGCTTTAGAGTCTTTTAAGGAAAGTGGTAAGCCGATAATGGCTTATGCAGATTTTTATTCTCAAAGCAGTTATTATATTGCCTCGGTTGCCGATACCGTATCTCTAAATTCACAAGGAAGTCTTTTGTTGGGAGGCCTTACGGCAGAGGTGATGTATTACAAAGATTTTCAGGATAAGACGGGACTTAAGATGGAGGTAATTCGTCAGGGGGAATACAAGAGTGCTGTTGAACCCTATCTCTTTAATGAGATGAGTGATCAAAACCGAGAACAATTAGGATTACTTCTAGGGGGATTATGGGACGCCATTGGATCCGATATGGCTTCTTCTAGATCGATGACTGTTAAGCAGTTGGATGACATAATTCGTTCATTAGGAACGAGTAACCCAAATAAAGCATTAGCGAATGGATTCGTAGATGTTTTGCAGACTAAGGATCAATACGACTCGATGTTGAAGGTCAAAATGAATTTGTCACTTCCAAATAAGATAAAAAAAGTCTCAGTGATGGATTATGCTTCTGGATTAAAAAGAGACTCATCGCAGAAGGATAAGGTTGCTGTGGTTTATGCCCAAGGGGCTATAGAACCCGGTTATGGGTCTCATGAGTACATCGGTGAGAAAATGATGGTCAATGCCATAGAAAAGGCTGCTGATCGTTCTTCTGTAAAGGCGATTGTACTTCGAATTGACTCTCCAGGAGGTAGTTCACTCATATCAGAAAACATTTATCAAGCGCTATTAAAAGCAAAGACTAAAAAACCTCTTGTAGTATCCATGGGAGATGTCGCTGCTTCTGGTGGATATTATATCGCATTGCCTGGAGAAAAGATATTTGCAACACCTACCACTATTACAGGCTCGATTGGTGTTTTTGGAACCATTCCCAATGCTAGTGAACTCGTTGAAGAAATCGGAATTAACACAGAGCTTGTAAGTACCCATGGAGCACCACTTCATTACTCACCGTTTTCACCGATGTCGGATTCTTTTAGAACCTATATGCAAGAATCAATTGCCTTTGTTTATCAATCCTTTTTAGAGCGCGTCAGTGTCTCTAGAGAAATGAGTGTTGAACAGGTAGATGCTATTGCACAAGGAAGAGTATGGGGAGCATATGATGCTTTAAAGATTGGATTAATCGATGAAATAGGAGAGCTTGAAGATGCTATTGCTTATGCTGCTGAAGTAGCCGATTTAGACAGCTATTCAGTAGTGGATTACCCTCATTATAAATCTCCTTTTGAACTCTTTATGGAAGACCTAGCAGGCTTGAGTAGTTCGATTAAAAGTTTTTATACGATCAAGGCCAAAAGTGAAGATCCTATTGAATTAATTCAAGAATTTATAAAGGTTCCTGTAGAGCAACACATCTACACTGAGTTGCCTTATCATTTAAAAATAGATTAATGAATTATAAAGACAAGGTCTTAGCAGAGCGTATCTATCTATTTTTAGGAGCGATTTTTATTACCTCTTTGGTTGCTTCAAACCTCATATTTCAGAAGTTTGTTTATTGGCATCCTTTTGGTGAAGAGTTCACCTTGTTTGGAGCCTCATTATTTGAAATTTCTGTCGGGATTCTTCCGTATCCGATCACTTTTGTAATCACCGATTTAATCTCTGAAATCTACGGTAAAAAAAGAGCTAATCAAGTCGTAACAGCTGGAATCATTGCATCGGTATTTTCAATGGGTCTTATATTAATTGCAAATTATTTACCTGCCATTGATAATTCACCTGTCAGTGATGAGGTGTTTAATCAGGTCTTTGCGCTCTCCCCAATTGGAGTTCTAGCTTCTATGATCGCCTATCTTTTTGCTCAATACGTAGATATAGCGGTATACCATTTTTGGAAACGACTAACCAAAGGAAAAATGCTCTGGCTTAGAAACAATTTCTCAACCTTTAGTTCTCAAATCATCGACACCACTGCAGTAGTTGTCTTACTCTGCATCTTTGGCGTATTGCCTTGGAGTTCTTTTATGGGATTGGTGATCAGTGGAGTTATCTTTAAAGTGTTGGTAGCGATAACAGATACTCCCTTTCTGTATTTATTTGTCTATCTGATGCGAAAGAGGTTTAAGTTAGAGGTAGGAGAAGAGCTTGACACTATTTAAACGAGCCTTGTCTTAGAGCAATTCTAATCGTACGACAAATCCCTCGTGGCTTCTGACGTTAAACACTTTTCCAGATTCAAAAATGAAGTACTGACCCTTGATTCCTTTGAGGATTCCTTCGAATGAATTTTCTTTCTTAAGGTTAAGTGAATTTACTTTTTCAGGATATTGATGTACTGGGAACTCCAAATGGGTCTCCGTATTATTTTGCACTAGGTATTCTTTGACTTCCTCTGGTAGCTGAGGAGCTAGTTTGTATTTCATTTGAACTAAATCTTCATCCTTGGTGTTGTTGGTAAGCATGGCTCTCCAATTGGTCTTATCATCGACAAAGTTCTTGAGTGCCACCTCTGTAATTCCTGCAAGGTATCTGTTTGGAACCTCTACGACCTCAATAGCTTCATGAGCTCCTTGGTCAATCCATCTTGTTGGAATCTGTGATTTTCTGGTAACTCCCACTTTGAGATGAGAGGAATTAGCCAAGTATACAATATGGGGTTGGAGTTGTACCTGTTTTTCATATTCTAAATCCCTATCTTCTTTTCCGAGGTGTGCAGTAGATAATTCAGGTCTCATGACCCAATCACCAGCTTGAGGTTGTTCAAAAAAACACGATTTACAAAATCCTTGTCTAAAGATCTCCTGATCGGATCCACAACTCAAACACTGATAGGAGTCAAAACTGATTCGAATTTTTTTCTCCAGGAGTTGATTGACATTGACCCAATCATTCTCAAATTCTAAGTAGTATTCGATGGGCTGATTTAATTGGGTTTTCATCTTTTTTAATACGCCTTTAAACTCCATAAGTGTGATTTTGATTTGTATTTGATTTAAATAAAGTTATTTTTAATCTCCAAACTTGACGTAAAGATACCAAAATGGGAATATCTGTTCTAAATTCAATTGCATCATGGATACTTAAAAAACGTATTCATCAGATTGAGTTGTTTATGAAGTACCCTCATGAGGTTCAAAGCGAAGTGCTTTTTAATTTATTAGAAGTAGCTGAAGACACTGAAATTGGACGTCAATACGGTTTTCAGGAGATGAAATCCTATGAGGATTTTAAGGATAAAGTACCAGTTCAATCCTATGAAGATATATCCCAGCTTATCGAACGATCACGCAAAGGTGAAGACAATATTTTTTGGCCATCTCCAATCAAATGGTTTGCGAAAAGTAGCGGAACTACCAACGCCAAAAGTAAGTTTATTCCTGTGAGTAACCAATCTCTGGAAGATTGTCATTACAAATCGGGTAAGGATTTACTGTCTTTGTATTTTCACAATAATCCCAATTCACAGTTGTTTTCAGGCAAGAGTTTAAGGCTAGGTGGATCTAAGGAGCTTTACGAGGAAAATGGAACCGTTTTTGGAGACTTATCCGCTATCTTAATAGACAATGCTCCCTTTTGGGCAGAGATGAGTTCAACGCCTTCTAATAAGGTTTCTCTGATGAGTAATTGGGATCAAAAGATGGAAGCCATTATAGAAGAGACCAAATTTGAAAATGTCACTTCACTCGCAGGAGTGCCATCTTGGATGCTGGTGCTATTAAACAAAGTCATTGATCAATCTGGAGAAGATCATTTATTAGAACTCTGGGAAAATTTAGAAGTATATTTTCATGGAGGAGTGAGCTTTACCCCCTATGTGGATCAGTTCAAGGAATTAATCCCTAAGAGTGATTTTAACTATTACGAAATATACAATGCCTCGGAAGGATTCTTTGCGATACAAGATCGCAATGGAGCAAGTGACCTACTTTTAATGCTCGATTACGGTATTTTCTATGAATTTATTCCGATGGATACTTTTGGTACTTCGAATCAAAGAGTTGTTCGTTTAAGCGAGGTCATTATCGGTGTGAATTACGCTTTAGTAATTACTACCAATGCCGGACTTTGGCGTTATCTTATTGGAGATACGGTACGATTTACATCCACCAAACCCTATCGAATTGTAGTGACGGGAAGAACAAAGCATCATATCAATGTTTTTGGAGAAGAGCTCATTATCGAAAATGCGGAACAAGCCTTAAAGATAGCCTGTAGAAAAACCAATGCACAGATCAGTGATTTTACTGCTGCACCTGTATTTATGGAGGGAAATCAAAAGGGAACGCATCAATGGCTTATTGAATTTTCAAAAAAGCCTAAAAACATCGATCGTTTTTCAGATGCCTTAGACAACGCACTCAAGTCCTTGAATTCAGATTACGAAGCCAAGAGATTTAACAATATGACACTAGATCCACCTGTGATATCAGTTGCAAGAGTGAATTTATTTCACGATTGGCTAGCTTCTAAAAACAAATTAGGAGGACAGCACAAGATTCCTAGATTATCTAATTCTAGAACCTATATGGATGAACTTTTAAATCTACAAGAAATTAAGACACCGCTTTAAGCTGTCTCATCTGTTCAAACGAAAGCTTTTTAAGAGCGTATTCTTTGTCTACTTTAAACTCAGTTTCATCGCTCGAAGGCAATTCGAACATGGCGTCGGTAAAGATCATTTCACAAAGAGAACGAAGTCCTCTAGCACCCAATTGGTATTCCAATGCTTTGTCAACGATATGATCTAGAGCGTCTTCAGTAATACTAAAGGTTACGCCATCCATTGCAAATAGTTTTTCGTATTGTTTGATAAGTGCGTTCTTGGGCTCAGTAAGAATTGAACGTAGTGTCTTTTTGTCTAAAGGATTCATATGAGTGAGTACTGGAAGTCTTCCAATGATCTCGGGAATCAACCCGAAATCTTTTAAATCCTTAGGGATGATGTATTGTAGAAGGTTTTCTTGATCGATTTTTTCCTCAGCTTTTGAAGCAGAATATCCTACCGATTGCATATTAAGTCTGTTACTTATTTTCTTTTCAATTCCATCAAAGGCACCGCCAGCAATAAAGAGGATGTTTTCGGTATTGACTTCGATGAATTTTTGATCAGGATGCTTGCGACCTCCTTTTGGTGGAACATTTACTTTTGTTCCCTCAAGAAGTTTTAAAAGCCCTTGTTGGACCCCTTCACCTGAGACATCTCTAGTAATGGATGGATTATCACTCTTACGAGCAATTTTATCGATCTCGTCGATAAAAATTATTCCGCGTTCAGCTTTTTCAAGGTTGTAATCAGCTGCTTGTAGTAAACGAGTGAGGATGCTTTCTACATCTTCACCTACATAACCAGCCTCAGTGAGTACGGTGGCATCGATAATAGCTAGAGGAACATTGAGCATTCTGGCGATGGATTTAGCTACAAGTGTTTTACCCGTACCTGTTTGTCCTGCCATAATGATATTGCTCTTTTGAATCTCAATATCGTTTTCTTTGTCTTTAGGTTGAAGCAATCGCTTGTAGTGATTGTAAACCGCAACAGATAGTACCTTCTTAGTCTTTTCTTGTCCAATGACATATTGATCTAAGAATTCCTTTATTTCAATAGGTTTCTTAAGCTCGAGCTCTGAAGAGAGATCGTCATTTTTTATTTGTTTGGATTCTTCAGCGACAATACCGTGGGCTTGTTCAATGCATCGATCACAAATATGGGCCTCAATTCCAGCTATAAGTAAGTTGGTCTCAGGCTTTTTTCTCCCACAAAACGAACATTCTAATTCATTCTTTCCCATGATGCCTATTTTAAGGTATTATTCTCTTGTTAAAATCTCATCGATCATTCCATAAGACTTAGCCTCATCAGCTTTCATCCAATAATCACGATCAGAGTCTTCGTATACTTTATCGAAGGGTTGACCTGAATGCTTTGAAATGATTTGATATAATTCATCTTTGATTTTCAATACTTCTTTTGCAGCGATTTCAATATCACTAGCTTGACCCTGTGCCCCAGATAATGGCTGGTGAATCATCACTCGAGAATGAGTAAGACCAGAGCGTTTACCTGCTGCTCCAGCACAGAGTAACACAGCACCCATAGATGCTGCCATTCCGGTGCAAATAGTCGCTACATCAGGTTTGATGAATTGCATGGTATCGTAAATTCCCAAACCAGCATATACACTACCACCAGGTGAATTGATATAGATTTGAATATCTTTTGAAGCATCAGCGCTTTCTAAGAATAATAATTGAGCCTGAACAATATTGGCCACTTGATCGTTTATACCGGTTCCTAGGAAGATAATACGATCCATCATCAATCTCGAAAACACATCCATTGCAATGGCATTGAGTTGTCGTTCCTCAATGATATTAGGAGTCATTCCTACTGGATACATACTCGATAGTATTCGGTCGTAATAGGTGCTACTGATCCCCTGATCTTTTATGGCAAAATTTTTAAACTCTTTAGCGTAATTCATAGTTCGATACTAAAACAAATTGATAAAAAAACGGTGCTAAAAGTTGCCTTTTAACACCGTAAATATACTTAATTTAAGCTTTAAGCCCCATATACTTCTTTAACAAACTTGTCGTAAGAAAGCTCTTTGGTTTTTAAGTTTGCGTTTTCTTTGTAGAATGCTACGAGTTTTTTGCTCATCAATTGCTCTTGAAGACGTTTTACTTCGTCTTGATTTGACATCACTCGCGCAGCGATTCCATCTAATTCTTTCTCATCTGGATTTAACTGACCGTATTGAGCCATTTGTTCTTTGATTAATCCTTTTGCAAAATCTTTCAACTCTTCAAATTCAATCTGAAGTTTGTTGTCTTGGATAATCTTACCTTCGATAAGTTGGTAACGCAATCCTTGTTCTGCTTTTTCGTATTCGGCAGCAGCCTCTTCTTGAGAGATCTCTTTCTCACCACTTACACGGATCCACTTTGTTAAGAATTCAGCAGGTAAATCAAATTTTGTAGACTCTACTAAGTTTTCAGTAACATCGTTTAAAAGTTTTTGATCTGCTTGTTGCTCAAATTGACCCTGTGCATCTTCTGTAAGTTTAGCTCTTAATTCTTCTTCAGATTTAACCTCGTCCTTTCCGAATAATTTATCGAAGAGCTCTTGGTTTAATTCAGCAGGCTCACGATTAGTAATTCCTTCAATACTAATGTTGAGATTTATGTCTAGGTCAGCAACCTCAGCTTCTTCTTTGCCTAAAGCTCTTGCTAAAACTGCTTGATCTTTAAAAAGTTCCTTAGTTGAAAGTTCAAGAACATCACCTGATTTAGCAGCCTTGATCTTTTTAACAGCATCTTTAGCATTGATTTGCTCTAAAGTGATGGTTGTTTTATTATCAACTCCAGCTTCTTCATTTTTGATCACTAAAGTGATTTCAGAAGCATCACTTACTTTATCTGCAGGAACTAATTTTCCATATTGTAGTGCAATACGTTCAACTTGTTCGTCTAACATCTTTTTGTCGGCTACAATATTGTAGTGTGTAATCGCTTTTTTAGACTTGATGGCTACTTCAAATTCAGGAGCAAGTCCTAATTCAAATACAAATTCCAATACATCAGCATCCCAATCAATATGATCGTCTTCTTTTGGAAGCGGATTTCCTAAAATAGCAAGTTTTTCTTCTTCTAAGAAATTGCTGATACCGCTTTGGATTAATTTGTTAACCTCGTCTACTAAAACGGCTTTACCGTACTGTTTTTTGATCATTCCCATTGGAACCTGACCTTTTCTAAAACCTGGTACATTAGCTGTTTTGCGGTAATTTTTTAAAATGTCATCTACCTTATTGGCGTAATCAGATTTTTCAATACTAACCTTTAACTCTGCGTTTAAAGTATCGATTTGTGTCTTTACTACATTCATTTCTTGCTATTTAGAATATTCAATTGGGCTGCAAAAGTAATGCTTTTTAATGAGTTTACAATAGCTAATTTGTATAAAAAAAGGCGCCCTAATAGGACGCCTTAATCAAGTTTAGTTTAGTTAATTGTTTATTGTAAGTACAATGCTTTGTAGTTCAATGGTTCTACCTCAGGTAGATCAGAACCAAACTTAGCATTGATGGCTTTTATAAATAAATTGGCGATTATTGCATTACCTCTTGGAGATGGGTGAATTCCATCAAGAGAGAAAAGTCCACCTGAACCATAAGTAGCGGTGAGGACTGATCCATCGCTCATCGTAACTCCATTTGTAGCTGCTGTTTTAAAGAACGTATTGACGTCTACTAATGCCAATCCATTCGCTTGAGCGATCCCAGCAATAGAGGTGTTAATTGCACTAATAGCTGTATTTATTTCCGTTTGCTCAGCTGGCGTGAGTACCCATTTATCAGCAAGAGGAATCGCAACTCCATTCACCGAAAGTGGATTGGAAGGATCTGCAAGTGTTCCAATGATATTTTGAGATGTTAAAACTAACAAGTCCTCAGCAGTGGCCTGACGGATTTGTGGTAGGGCTGCGAAAGCAGGATTGATGGCACCAAGATTGGTTAATGATTCATCTATAATGACAACTGCATTGGTTAATCCAGCTTCAAAACTAATGGTACGTGCAGCAACTTCTTCAGCAGTAAATAATCCTGGTGCTACAGCATTAAGAGCTGCGTAGGCTGCTTGTAGACCACCGTTGTAGGCTGCATACGCTTGATTTAAGGCGGCGGCAGTAGTAGCGTCTAATGGAATAGGGTTGTGAGGGACAGTGGTAAAGAAAGGGGCAGCGTTCACATCAGGAACATTGGCGATTGCTCCCTTAGCTCCTATGGCTCCTAGGGTTTCTACCATTCCATTGATTGCAGCTGCTACTACGTTGGGATCGGAAAGATCACTTCCTCCATAGGTTGAAGGATCTAGATTTCCAGTTTGATTTGCAGCATCTCCACCAGCAGTGGCATATCCTAATACATCGTTATTTCCAATCCACATGGAGTAAAAGCTTGGAGCCTGTGCTAGTGCGTCAGCAAATACGGTAGTAGTTGGACTCGATGCAAAACGAGCAAAATAAGGGTTTGCTAGGCCTAAAGCAACCCCCTGAATATTTCCATAACCTGGAGCTAACAAGTGATAGGATTTAGCTCCTGGTACTCCCATATTGTTGAATGATCCACTAAGTCGATTCGTGATTTCAGTACCTGGTGTACCAGATATTACGGTAGGAGCTGGAGAACCACTTGCAAAAGAAAGGATCATTCTGTTGTTTAGAATTTGAGTCCCTCCTAAGGTGGCTCCACCTAAATTGTCAGCCATAAATGGAATGTCAAAATCTCCACCACCAGCTAATTCAAATTGATTCGCAAGTAAGTTAGAAAATGAGTTGGTTTGACCTTCCATAAATAAGGCTCCATCGGAATATCCAGCAGTAAGCGAATTTCCTAATGCGACATAATTACTAAAATCAGCTGATCCACTAGAGTAGGTTACAGTTTCGTTATTATTGTTGTTGTCGGGGTTGATGAAAGGTTCTTCTTTGGAACAATTGACCAATAAAAGTCCGGCCAAAGGCAGTAAATAGGTAAGTTTTTTCATGAATAAACACGTTTAGTTTAGTAAAGCATCAAAGCTTATCCCACTAAAATAGTAAAATTAAATGAAAAATAAGCTATAATTTTTTATTTGAGAAACTCTATTACAATCTCATAAAATCGTTTTGGGTCTTCGGCATGTAGCCAATGACCTGCCTTGGGAATGCTTTGAAGTTGATTTTGTGGAAAGTGATAATCGAGAATAAATTGATCTTCATCTAAAATGTAATCTGATTGTTCACCTTTGATAAAAAGCGTTGGTTTTTCAAACTTTTGATCGATTTCTAAGGCTTTTCCAATGCTCTTCATATGTTGTCCTAATACTTTGATATTCGGTCTAAACCCTAAGGACTTGTCTTCTTTTCTGTAGAGGTTCTTAAGTAAGAATTGACGTATGCCAAAGTCTTTGATGTGTTTACTTAACTCCTGGTCAGCAAAAGCTCTGGACGTGATTTCTTGACTTGAGAGTTCCAAAAGGGCTGCAATAATCACTTGATGGTGTGGTGCGTACTCTTTTGGAGCAATATCAGCTACGATGAGCCTGTCAAAGCGTTCTGAGTAGGTGGTTGTGGCAAACATTGCAGTTTTACCTCCCATAGAATGTCCAAGAATACTCGTTTGTTTTATTTGGTTGTGATCCATATAACGGATGAGATCCTCTACCATTAATTCATAGGAAAATTCGTCAGAGTGAAAACTTCTACCGTGATTTCGTTGATCGACAAGATGAACTCTAAAACCAGCATTTGAGAAGGCAGTTCCAAGTGTCTTCCAATTGTCGGACATACCTAAATATCCGTGAAGAATGATGAGGTCTTTGGTGTTTTCTTCACCGAGTATTAGTGAATATAAATCCATTAACTCATCGCTTTTAAATAACCTTGAATGACCTGTTCTAATCCTAGGTATAGGGATTCACAAATTAGGGCGTGTCCTATGGAAACTTCGTCTAAATAAGGGATGTTCTTGCTGAAGTATTCTATGTTTTCAAGGCTTAAATCATGACCTGCATTGATGCCTAGTCCTAGTTCATGTGCCAATTCTGCGGCCTTGATATAAGGGGCTATTGCCGCTTCTCGATTAGTTGGATATTCCTGTGCATAGGCTTCGGTATAAAGTTCGATTCGATCTGTTCCGGTCGCAGCAGCAGCTCTTATTTGTTCCTCTACAGGATCCATAAATATCGAGGTGCGAATACCCTTTGATTTAAAAGTTTTTATTACTCCTTTGAGGTATTCTTGGTGTTTGATCGCATCCCAACCTGCATTCGAAGTAATAGCATCAATAGCATCAGGAACAAGCGTTACTTGAGTAGGTAGTACTTCTAAGACTAAATCCGTAAACTGATCAACGGGATTCCCTTCGATATTGTATTCGGTAGTGACAATTGATTTTAAATCTCTAGCATCCTGGTATCGAATATGGCGTTCATCCGGTCTTGGATGAATCGTGATTCCTTGAGCTCCGAAAGATTCAATATCAGTAGCACTTTTAAGTAAATTAGGCATATTAGCACCTCTGGCATTTCGAAGTGTTGCTATTTTATTGATGTTTACGCTGAGTTTTGTCATAATAATCAAATTCTAAGGCAAAAATACAAAACCCACTTCCTTTTTCCATTAATTAATTAGTAATTTGCATACAAATAACAAAGATGATAAGTACACTCAATAACGAACTGCTATTATTTACACTGCAAGACCGTGTTAGTGATGCAGTGGATTACCTCGATACGGAGGAATTGTCTGCCGCAATCGTCGTTGAGAATGGTTTGTTTTTAGGGGTCATGTCAATGGACTTGTTGATAGGATTAGAACCTGATAAACAATTAAACACCTATGCTTATTTATTAAAACCTGATTGTATTTTAAACGATTTACATTGGTTTCATTCATTTGAACTCTTTTCTAACCTCAATACAGATGTTTTAGCAGTTGTCGATCAAAATCAGAATTACTGTGGTGCCTACAGATACGATGAATTAAATAAGGGTATTCTCAGTTTGTCCTTGATTAAACAAGCGGGATATATCATCGTTCTAAGTTTAGAGGAGCACGCTTGCAATTTTGGTTCAATCGTTGACTTAATAGAGCGCAACGGAGGTAAATTACTAGGGATACTCATCACTGATCAAGTTGAAAATAGAGTAGAACTCACTGTTAAAATCGCTATTCAAAACTGTGATATGGTGGTAGATGCACTATCTAGAGCAGCTTATCAAGTGATGTACTCTGATGCCTCGGATCACCTTAAGGAAACCCTTAAAGATCACGCAGCCTATTTTAATGCTTATTTAAATCTCTGATGAAAGTAGCTTTATTCGGACATAAGATAGAAGAGAGCGATTCTCATTCGGTTTTAGAATTTTTAAAAGCGCTGAAAAGCATTGATGCACAAGTTGCTTTTGAATCGGTCTTTTTAGATCACTTAAAAGATCACGATTGTCCAATTGAGGCTGATGTTTTTAAAGCTGATGGAGGATTAGATCAATCCTTTGATCTCTTTGTGAGTTTTGGAGGCGATGGAACCATGTTAAGAGCGGTGACCATTGTCAAGGATTTGGGAATTCCAATTGTCGGCATCAATACTGGTAGATTGGGTTATCTTTCCACATTTAACAAAGAAGAGGTGCAAAGAGTCATTACTGAATTCATCGCTGGGGCTTATACTATTGAAGAACGGTCTTTAATCAGTTTGGAGAATGCTGCTTCCTTAGGTTTCGACTTAAATTTTGCTCTCAATGAAATCACTGTAATACGAAAGGATACCACTTCGATGATTACCGTTGAAACTTATTTAGATGGGGAATATCTAACCTCTTATTGGGCTGATGGTCTTATTGTAGCGACTCCTACTGGTTCCACGGGGTATTCTTTGAGTTGTGGTGGTCCTGTGATTGCCCCACTTACGCGTTCCATGGTTCTGACCCCAATAGCCCCTCACAATCTCAATGCGCGTCCATTGGTGATATCAGAAGATACAGAAGTAAAGATTAAGGTGTCGGGAAGAGAATCTCAGCACGTACTCTCTTTGGACTCGAGATTGGCTGTTGTAGCGACAGGAACTGAATTAATCATAAAAAAAGCTGCTTTTAAAGTGAAAATGGTCAAGTTTAATTCAGAGAGTTTTATATCTACACTCAGAAAAAAATTGCTTTGGGGAGAAGATAAACGCAATTAACGTACTAAGAATTTAAAAATGGAGTTATAGAATGAGTGAGCTTATCATAGTGATATCTCAACAAATTTTTTAAATTTGCCTCCTTTGTCCAATGAAGTTAAAGTGGTTTTTTATATTCGTGTTTTTTAGCACTCTAGCTCCTGCTCAAGTTTTTGAAGCAGGTGTTTTTGTAGGTGGCTCCAATGCGATATCAGATTTAGGTCCAAGTTGGTATATAAATCCCAACTCCGAGGCCTATGGAGCACTGTTTAAGTGGAATAAAAGCTTGAGATATACTTGGAGAATATCAACCACTCACACACAACTCATCATGGATGATGCTGCCTCTAATATTCCTGCAAGAGCAAAGAGGGGATATCGCAATGAGACAAGACTTAGAGATTTTACAGCTGGTTTGGAAGTGAACTTTAATTCTTTTGAATTGCATCGCTTCAATGCTTCATGGACTCCTTATATATTTACAGGAGTGAGTTATTATCAATACAAAAGCTCTTTTTACAAAGGAGATTTGGTGGGTTTTTATCCCTTAGGAGTAAAGTACAACTTTGCACTTCCACTTATTGTTGGTGTGAAATACAAGATTGCAAAGTATTTTGTCGCTGCTCTTGAAACAGGTGTTCGCTACAGTTTTAATGACAATCTTGACGGGTCTCACCCTATTGGTCCTGGTTATGAATCTTACGCTTTTGGAAATACAGCTTCTAATGATTGGTATGTGTTCTCGGGAATGACGCTGACATATACCTTTGGAAAGAAACCTTGTACTCAATGTTATAATTAATATGTCAACTACTATCGATATCAATAAAACCCCTTCTCATATTGCCATTATCATGGATGGAAATGGACGTTGGGCAAAGGAGAGAGGAGAAAAGAGGACCTATGGTCATTCGCAGGGAGTACAAGCTGTGAAACGCACTGTGGAAGCTGCGGTGGAATTAGGTGTCGAATATTTGACGCTGTATACCTTTTCAACAGAAAACTGGAATCGTCCAAAACACGAAGTTGCTTTATTGATGAAATTGTTGGTAAAGTCTCTCAATAAGGAACTCGACAGTTTTATGAAGCACAATATTCGATTAAATACTATAGGTGATATTGAAATGTTGCCTACTAAGGCATATAAAGAGCTTCAAAAGGTTTTAAGTAAAACCAGTTCTAATGACGGTATGACTCTTACATTGGCTTTGAGTTATGGTTCAAGATCAGAATTGATACAAGCGATAAGAAAGATAGCGGACAACGTTAAAAATAATATAATTTCTTCTGAAAAAATTGATGAATCGATTATAAATACTCATCTTTACACGCATAATTTGCCCGATGTGGATCTGCTTATAAGAACCAGTGGGGAACATCGTATTAGCAATTTTATGCTTTGGCAAATTGCCTATGCAGAATTGTATTTTATCAATGAGTATTGGCCTGATTTTAGCAAGGAGGAATTGATTAAAGCTATTGTCAGCTACCAAAATAGAGAACGAAGATTTGGAAAAACAAGTGAACAACTGGACGAGTAATTGTATGTTAACGATTACTCGATTAATAATAGTGTTAGTCTGTGCATTAAGCAGCCTATCTGTAATGGCTCAAACAGACTACGACAATGGTAAAAAATACACCATTGCTGAGCTTAAAATTACAGGATTACAAACCTATAACGAGCAAACTGTAAAAACTTATACGGGGCTCAGAGAGGGAATGCTCATAACGATTCCAGGTGAACAAATAAGTGCAATTATTAATAAACTTTGGGACTTAGAGCTCTTTTCTGATATTAACTTTTATTTGAATAAGGTCGAAGGTGATCAAGCATTTTTAGAATTAGAAATCATTGAACGTCCAGTTTTATCAGAAGTCAAAGTGGTTGGAATCAACCCTAGAAAAGTAGATGGTATCGTTGAAGATACCGATCTTAAAAAGGGTAAAAAAATCACTAAAAGTTTAATTTCAAATACTAAGAATTACTTAGAAAACAAGTATAAAGATCAAGGGTATTTGAATGCAAAGGTGTTGATCACAACCAAAAATGATACAGCTTCTACGAATTCACAGCAAGTTGTGATCAATATCGATAAAGGTACCAAAGTTAAAATTTCAGATATCGTCTTTGAGGGTAATGAAAATTTAAAAGTAAAAAAGCTCAAGAAAGCACTTAAGAAAACCAAGGTAGCCTTTCCTGGAAGATTTTGGAAAAAGTCAAAGTATATCCCAGAGGATTACGATGAAGATTTGGGACTATTAATCGATGCTTATGCTGAAAACGGCTTTAGAGATGCTCGTATTTTATCGGATACCATCACTAAAATTGACGATGAGCGTATTGCATTAAACATTAAAATTGAAGAAGGTAAACGTTATTACTTTGGTGATATAGATTTTGTTGGAAACACTGTATATTCTGATAAGCAATTAAGTTCCGTGCTCGGAATCAAAAAAGGAGATACTTACAATGGAGTGTTACTTCGCAAGCGTATTGCGGATAATTCAAAGCCCGATGGAGAAGATGTTACGAACCTCTATCAGAATAACGGATATTTATTCTCAAGTATCAACCCTGTGGAAATTGCTGCAGCCAATGATACCATTGATTTCGAAATACGTATTATTGAAGGGAAAGAAACGTTTTTAAATCACGTAACTGTTGCCGGTAATGACCGTACAAACGATCATGTGATTTTCAGAGAACTCAGAACACGTCCTGGGCAGCGTTATTCCAAAGACAATATTATTCGTTCGATTCGTGAATTAGGACAGCTTGGATTTTTCGATGCCGAACAAATTTCACCTGATGTTCAAAATGCAGATCCTAACTCTGGTACTGTAGATTTACACTACGACCTTGTAGAGTCTGGATCATCTCAAATCGAACTCCAAGGAGGATATGGAGGAGGAGGTTTTATCGGAACCTTAGGATTGGCTTTCAATAACTTCTCAATGAAAAATATTTTCAATAAAGAAGCTTATCAACCAGTTCCTATGGGAGATGGACAAAATTTTGCACTTCGACTTCAAGCTTCGAGAACTTTTAAGGTATACTCCTTAAATTTTTCTGAGCCATGGTTAGGAGGGAAGAAACCAGTTCAATTCAATATCTCCCTATCCAGAACACAACAATTCTCTTTTGATTATATTCGTAGAGATGTAGACAGATCGAGATCATTCGCAATCACAGGGATGTCTGTAGGACTTGCAAAACGCCTACAATGGCCAGATGATTTCTTCACCCTTTCGACTGCTTTGGGATATCAGCAATACGATTTCAATAACTATAATATAGGTCTATTTAACTTTGGAAATGGGTCGTCCAATTCCTTTACATATACTTTTGGTCTTTCTAGAAAATCTTCTGGACCAAACCCAATATTCCCTACAACGGGTTCTAATTTTGAATTTACTGCTAAATTATCACCTCCATTTTCGCTAATGGGTTCTGGCAAGGATTTTGCAGCTATTAAAGAAGAAAGCGATGAGATTATCGATTTGAGATCTCGTGGAGAAGCTACAGCAGTAGATTTGAGAAGATTGGAAGAACTTGAAGAAGCTCGATTTAAGTGGTTGGAATTTTACAAGGTAAAAATAAAAGGAGATTGGTATACTAGAATCATCGATAAACTCGTTCTTAGAACAAATACAGAGTTTGGATTCTTAGGTCACTATAACAACGACATTGGATCCGTTCCTTTTGAGCGTTTCTTCGTAGGTGGGGATGGTCTTGGAAACTTTACTCTAGACGGTAGGGATGTAGTTCAGTTAAGAGGTTATGAGAATCAATCACTAACTCCATTAGATCCGATTACAGGTCAACAAGAAGGGGGAGTGGTTTATAATAAATTCTCAATGGAGCTACGTTATCCATTAACATTAAAGCCTTCAGCATCTATTTATGCGATGACATTTTTGGAAGCTGGTAATGCTTTTAATACATTTAAGGAGTTTGATCCGTTTGATATGAAGCGATCTGCAGGTGTTGGGATTCGTGTGTTTATGCCAGCATTTGGATTATTGGGAATCGACTTTGGTTACGGATTTGATTCAGACAATCAACCAGGTTCAGTAGGACCTAGTGGATGGCAAACACATTTTATCATTGGACAACAATTTTAAAAAATGAAAACAATTACAAAATCACTATTGCTGTTAACGCTGCTTTTAAGCAGTGCTAGTCTGTATGCTCAAAGAGGAGTGCGTGTTGGTTTTGTAGATTTAGATTACGTTCTTACAAAGGTTCCTTCCTACGATATTGCCCAAAAGAATTTAGATGCTAAAGTAGAGTTGTGGAAGCAAGAGATTGCTGCAAGAGAACAGGCGATTGATGTCTTGAAAAATGCTCTGGAAGTAGAGCGTGTTTTGTTAACCGAAGAACTCATCAAAGACAGAGAAATAGAAATCAATGCAGCTACTAAGGAGCTTCTTCAATACAAGCAACAGCGTTTTGGACCCACTGGTGATTTGATGTTTCAGCAAAAGGCTATTATGCAGCCAATTCAGGATGAGCTTTTCTTGATTATCAAAAAAATTGGTGAGGAGAAAAAGTTTGATTTTATATTTCAAAAGTCGGATGAGGCCAATTTGCTCTACTCTCAAAAGCGCTATGATTTAAGTGATATGATTTTAGATGAATTTGCAAAGGTTGAACGAAAATCCAACTATGAAAAATCAGATAAAGAAATCAATTCTAAGGAAGAGGAAGAATCAGATATCAATCCTAACGAGGCTGTAGAAGAGCGAGAAGATCAAAAGAAAGAAATTGCAGATCAGAGAGCTCAGTTATTAGAAGAGAAAAAGAAGAAACAACAGGAGGCTAGAGAACAGCGTCAAGCAGATTATGAAGCTCGTAAAAAAGCACTGTTGGATGCTAGGAATAAAAAGAAATCAGAAACGGACACTACTGCCGATAAAAAGGATGAAAGTACCTCCAAAAAAGATATTAGCGAGTCTACATCTGATGTAAAATCTGAGACGAGTTCTAAAACAACTTCAGATAAAGCAGATACCTCTAAAAAGGAGCAAGAAGTAAAAAAGGACAGTACTGTTTCAAAAAGTGAAAGTACTACTAAAGCAAAAATGGATGCTAGAGCTAAGCGAAAAGCTGAGTATGAAGCTCGTAAGAAAAAATTAATGGAAGCTCGTAAAAAAGCTGCTCAAAAGAATAAAGATTCTATATCATAAATATTATATTTACCGGATATAAATCAAACAAATAAAAATAAACGTTCAATATTAAAAACAAGATGAGAAATTTAAAGAAGATCACGGTTGCCTTGATGTTATTTGTGGCAGCTTCAAGTTATGTAAATGCACAGAGTAAAGTTGCACATATCAATGTACAGCAATTACTTTCGGAGATGCCAGAGATGAAATCTGCTGAAGCTGAATTGAAGAAATTGCAAGATACTTATAGAGCTGATATTGAAGATTCAATGACAGAACTTAGAAATAAGTATACCCTTTATTCGAATGAGTCCTCTTCAAAAACTCAAGAAGAAAACGAAAAGAGAGCTTTAGAATTACAAGGATACGAAAAGTCGATTCAAGATGCTCAAGCTGCTGCTCAACAAGAATTGCAAAAAAAGCAAGCTGAGTTATTCGCTCCCATTTCTGAAAAAGCGAAGGCTGCTATCGATAAGGTTGCTGCTGCTCAAGGATTCGATTACGTAATTGATGCAACACAAGGTTACGGTTTGATCGTTGCAAATGGTACTGATTTATTACCATTGGTTAAAAAAGAATTAGGTTTCTAAGAAACTCATTACAGATCATATATAGAAAAACCGCTATCAGCGGTTTTTTTATTGAATATACTTGAGTTAAATTGCATGAAAAAGTGAATATGAATGCTCCTATAGGTGTTTTTGATTCTGGTGTTGGAGGCTTAACTGTCTGGAATACTTTGGTGCATTTATTGGATCAGGAGTCGACGATCTACTATTGTGATTCGGCATATGCTCCTTATGGAAATCGGTCCAAAGAAGAAATTTTAGAACGTTCTATCAAAGCGACGAACTTCCTAATAGAAAAAGGCTGTAAATTAATATTAGTTGCTTGTAATACTGCAACCACCAATGCGATCGCTGAATTACGCTCTTTATACGATCTTCCTTTTGTAGGGATTGAACCTGCTATTAAGCCGGCTGCACTGATGACTAAAACAGGGAAAGTAGGAGTTTTGGCAACTAAGGGAACACTCTACTCTTCAATGTTTCACAAAACAGTAACGGACTATACTTCGGGTATTGAAATTATTACTCAGGAAGGAACTGGACTTGTGGAAGCTATTGAGTCTGTGGAGGACAAATCAGAGGAACTCAAGAGCTTATTAAATTTATACCTCAAGCCTATGTTAGAACAAAAGGTGGACACTCTTGTTTTAGGATGTACTCATTATCCCTATCTCATACCGATGATCGATTCTTTGTCAACATCTGAGCTTAGAATTATTGAATCGAGTAAGCCAGTGGCACTGCAAGTAAAAAAGCGCCTTGAAGAAATTGATGCCTTAGCGATTTCAAATGAGACAACACATCTGTTTTATACCACTGGAGCCATAGAACTACTCAAGCGATTTGTGCCAAAGTCCTATCAAGAGAACTGTTACCTCCTCACGTAAGTTTCAATCGTAAAATCAAATGCGTGTTTGGCGTCTTTTGGATGGTAGATGGATTCAGTTTGTTTCCAAAGTGACTCATCAATAGTTGGGAAATAGGTATCAGCTTCAAAATCCCCATTAACCCTTGTAAGTATGATTTTAGTCGCAATTTCAATACATTGTGCATAGATTTGACCACCTCCAATCACAAATACATTTTGAAATTCTTTACACTCTTCCAGGCCCTGCTCAATAGAATGAACAACACTGCAATTTTGATTTTCAATGGTATAGTTGAGGTCTCTGCTAATGATTAGATGCTTTCGGTTAGCTAGGACTCCAGGTAAACTCTCAAAGGTTTTTCGTCCCATCAACATCGGGTGCCCCATCGTAGACTCCTTAAAGTGCTTAAAGTCATCCGGCAAATGCCACAAGAGCTTGTTGTCTTTGCCAAGGACATTGTTGTTGCCTACAGCTGCAATTAGAATCAGTTCCCTCATACTTATATAGCTACCTTACCCTTGATGTGAGGGTGAGGATCGTAGTTTTCTAGACTAAAGTCTTCAAATTTAAACTCAAAGATATCTTTGATATCTGGATTGATTTTCATTTGAGGAAGCGGTCTTGGTTCTCTACTGAGTTGCAACTCTATTTGTTCCATATGGTTGTTGTAGATGTGTGCATCTCCAAAACTGTGGACAAAATCCCCATACTCATAACCGCACACTTGAGCGACCATCATAGTGAATAGGGCATAGGAAGCAATATTAAATGGAACTCCTAAAAAGATATCTGCTGAACGTTGGTAAAGCTGGCAAGATAGTTTTCCGTCAGCCACATAGAATTGAAAAAATGCATGGCATGGTGGAAGTGCGGCTTTACCGTTAGCTACATTTTCTGAAAAGGATACTGAAGTATCAGGCATCACTGAAGGGTTCCAAGCAGAAACCATATGTCTTCTACTGTCGGGGTTGTTTTTTAATCCTTCGATGAGGTTTTTGATCTGATCGATACCATCACCGTTCCAGTTTCTCCATTGAGCTCCGTACACTGGTCCTAAATCACCCTTTTCATCGGCCCATTCATTCCAAATTCGAACGCCGTTTTCTTGAAGATATTCAATATTGGTATCTCCAGCTATAAACCAAAGAAGTTCGTATATGATTGACTTTAAATGAAGTTTTTTGGTTGTTACCATTGGAAATCCTTCTGATAGGTCAAATCGCATTTGATAACCAAAAACACTTTTGGTTCCCGTCCCTGTTCGATCTCCTTTTTCGATGCCGTTTTCTAGAACGTGCTTGAGTAAGTCGTGATATTGCTTCATAGGGGTAAATTTAGGAATTCAATCGGTGTGAACTAAGATTGGAAGTGGTCAATTACCAACAATTTATCAACTTTTTATCCCAAAATCATTCCGGCAATAGTTGCAGATAAAAGGGAGGCTAAAGTTCCTCCAAGGACTGCTTTCATTCCGAATTTAGAAAGTGTTTTTCGCTGATTTGGAGCGAGAGATCCAATTCCTCCAATTTGAATTCCAATCGAAGCAAAATTTGCAAATCCACAAAGCATATAAGTTGCCATAATCACAGATTTATTATAACTAAAGTGAATCGAAGAAGCTACATCTTTTAAGGTGGCAAGTTGTGTATAGGCTACGAATTCACTAGAGGCTAATTTGATACCTAAAAGTTGTCCCATTAGTGCGATATCTTCTCTAGCAACTCCAATAAGCCACATGAGTGGAGCAAAAATTGTTCCCATGATAGCTTCGAGAGAGAGTCCTTCAAAGGCAGTGTTATTTGCAATAAGATCATTGGTGTTGGTAATGGTTCCAATCCAATCCAACAATCCATTCATCATGGCGATAAAAGCGACAAAAACTAGGAGCATACCTCCCACATTTAGTGCAAGCTTTAATCCTTCAGTGGTTCCATTGGATATGGCATCCAATAAGTTGGATCCAATTTTTTGTTGTGATACACTCAAATCTTGACTGATTTCTTCTGTTTGAGGGTGAAGAATCTTCGATACGACAATGGCTCCTGGAGCAGCCATTACTGAGGCTGCAATCAAATGCCTTGCAAACATGAGTCTAGTTTCAGGATCTTCTCCGCCTAAAAATCCAATATAAGCAGCCAACACTCCTCCTGCAACTGTAGCCATTCCACCGATCATCACCAATAGAATTTCTGACTTATTCATTTTTTCTAAATAAGCTTTGATCATCAGAGGAGCCTCAGTTTGTCCAAGGAAAATATTACCAGCCACTGAAAGACTTTCAGGTCCAGATATCCCTAAGGATTTAGTGAGAAGCCAAGCCAATCCCTTTACAACCTTTTGGATAACTCCCAAATAAAACAATACGGAGGTCAGTGCTGAAAAGAAAATAATCGTCGGTAATATTTGAAAGGCAAAGATATATCCAATGGAAGGATCAGAGGCATCTAGGAGATTCCCTAAAAGAAATTTTGATCCAACTATGGTGTAATCGAGTACTGCTACAAAGAGACTACCGATAGCATTAAAAAAACTTTGAACCCAAGATATTTTAAGAACACCGATCGCGAGTATGAGTTGAAGCCCCAATCCAATACCAACGGTTTTCCAAACGATGGCTTTTCTGTTAGATGAAAACACATAGGCGATAGCGATAATAACGAGCATTCCAACAACTCCTTTTAAAAGGCTGATACTGCTAAAGGATTCGGATGGAATTAATTGACTTTGTAATGGGATCATAAGTTAATTGCGTTTGGAAATTTCATCCCTGATGGCAGCTGCGTATTCGTAGTCTTCCATTTGAACTGCTTGTTCTAGTGCTTCTTTGAGTTTATCAAGTGAAAGCTTACTCAGAGAGGGATCTGCTTTGGTGTCTTGTGGTAATTGTTGAGGTTGTTTGTAGGCTTCAATTTTTTTAGGATCTGCCTCCTTTACGTCGAGTATGATCCCAGCTTGTTCTAGGATACTTTCATAGGTGAATATAGAAGTGTCAAATCTAAGTGCTAAAGCAATTGCATCTGAGGTTCTAGCATCTAAAACTTCTTCTTGGCCATCTTTATGACATACAATACTCGCATAGAATACTCCGTCTACTAATTTGTGAATGATGACCTTTTTTAATTGAATGTCAAATCGCTTTGCAAATGATTTGAATAAATCATGAGTTAAAGGTCTTGGTGGTTTGATGTCTTTTTCAAGTGCAATTGCAATGGATTGTGCTTCAAAAGCTCCAATTACAATTGGTAATTTTCGCTCACCATCGATTTCAGTCAATATAAGGGCATAGGCCCCATTTTGCGTTTGGCTATAGGAAATTCCTTTTATTTTTAAGGGAACCAGATTCATTTATAACTACTGCTTTTTCAGCTAAACAATATAGAAAAATCTCAGCTGTTTTCACTTTTAAAAGCTTTTAATTTTTCAATAAGTTGAGGTACTACTTCAAAGGCATCACCAACAATACCGTAATCGGCTGCTTTAAAGAAAGGAGCTTCAGGGTCTGTGTTGATCACAACCTTGGTTTTAGAAGCACTCACACCTGCGAGATGTTGAATGGCTCCAGAGATTCCAATCGCGAAATAAAGATTACATGAAACTGGTTTACCGGTTTGTCCTACGTGCTCAGAATGTGGTCTCCACCCCATATCAGATACGGGTTTAGAGCAGGCAGTAGCAGCGCCCAAAACTTGTGCGAGTTCTTCGATCATTCCCCAGTTTTCAGGGCCTTTGAGTCCTCTTCCTGCTGATACAACGATATCGGCATCTGCAATAGAAATTTTATCAGAAGCTGTTTCAGTCGAAGTGCTTTGAGTTTTTGAACTAGAAGAAACAAGATTAAAATCTATTTGATTTATTTGGGTAGGGTTCTCGTGAACTCCATAAGTGTTAGGAGCAATTCCGATAATGGAAAGTTCACTGTTGACCTTTGTGTGAGCTATTCCTTTGTTGCTAAATACATTGCGAGGATATGTTCCAGATTCTGGTAAGGCGATTACATTTGGAACATATGCAGCTTTAAGAGATGCTGCAACTAATGGGGCGATATATTTCGAATTTGAACTCGATGAACAAATTAGTACGGTAGCAGCTTCTTGGGTTGTAGCAACCTCGATAGTCGCCGCATATGAAGATGCGTTGAACTGCTCAGTGGATACTTTAAGAGCTTTAGAAATACCGTAAGTTCCCAATGGGCTACAATCATCAGAGTTGAATACTAGTGCGATGGCTTCAGTATTCGTGGCTGCGGCTAATGCTGCAGCATATGAGGCAACTTCTAAATCACTTTTTTTAAAGCTTCCGTTGTTGGATTCTATAAATGCGAGTACAGACATAATGACTAATATTAAATGACTTTAGCGTCGTTGTGTAAATGGTTGATAAGTAAATCTAATTGATCAGCAGGGATCATAGTGATGTCGGATTTTGTTTCAGGTTTGTCAAAAGTGACATCTGTTGACAGTTCAGCCGTCCCTTGAGGTGTGATGACTTCAAGAGGTTTTGATCGAGCAGTCATAATTCCTCTCATATTGGGAATTTTTAAATCTTTTTCCTCTACAAGTCCTTTTTGACCTCCAATTACTAAAGGTAGACTACTAGATAGAACCTCTTTTCCTCCTTCAATTTCGCGTTCTGCTTTTACAGTAGAACCTTCTACTTCTAAAGCGGTACACTTATTGATAAACTCGTATCCCAATAAATGGGCTAGTATTCCAGGCACCATTCCTCCATTGTAATCGATGGATTCTCTTCCAGCGATAATCAAGTCGTAATTCTTGTCTTTAATGACGGCTGCGATTTCAGTTGCAACACTAAAACCGTCCTTTGGAATTGTATCGATTCGAATGGCAGCATCAGCTCCAATAGCTAGCGCCTTTCTCAATGAAGCTTCAACAGAAGCGTCTCCTACAGAGATCACATCGATACTTGCCCCAGATTTTTCTTTAAACCACATAGCTCTAGTGAGCCCAAATTCATCATTTGGATTGATGACAAATTGAACAGCTGTGGTGTCGAATTGAGTATTGTTGTCCTTGAAATTTATCTTAGAAGTAGTGTCGGGAACATTACTAATGCATACGAGTATTTTCATCTCTTAAGGGTTAAATTGTTTGCAATCATGTTTACTATCAAATATAAGCATTTTATTTCAATTTATTATGCATGCATAGGATTATTTTTTAGCCAAATTTAGTTCGTAAATGTTTTATTAATTCACTATTTTTGTTCCCACTTTAATTAAGGAGTCCACATAGATGAAAACACTACAATTTAGAGAGGCAATAGCAGAAGCTATGTCTGAAGAAATGAGAAAAGACCCTACAGTTTACCTTTTAGGTGAAGAAGTAGCTGAATATAACGGTGCTTATAAAGCATCAAAAGGAATGTTAGACGAGTTCGGTCCTGATCGCGTTTTAGATACTCCAATTTCAGAACTTGGATTTGCTGGTATCGCTGTTGGATCTGCGATGAACGGTAATAAGCCGATCGTTGAATTTATGACATTTAACTTTGCCTTAGTTGGTATTGATCAAATTATCAATAATGCAGCAAAAATTCGTCAAATGTCTGGAGGTCAGCTTAATTGTCCGATTGTATTTAGAGGTCCTACGGCTTCTGCAGGTCAATTAGCAGCGACTCACTCTCAAGCTTTTGAAAACTGGTTTGCAAATACTCCAGGTCTTAAAGTAGTAGTTCCCTCGAATCCAAGAGATGCGAAAGGATTATTGAAAGCTTCTATTCAGGACCCTGATCCAGTAATCTTTATGGAATCAGAACAGATGTACGGAGATAAGGGTGAGGTGCCAGAAGGTGAATACACCATTCCACTAGGAGTTGCTGATGTAGTTAGAACTGGAACTGATGTAACAGTTGTTTCTTTTGGTAAAATCATCAAAGAAGCTCATATAGCTGCCGATGCTCTTGAAAAAGAAGGTATTTCTATCGAAGTGATCGATTTGAGAACAGTGCGTCCAATGGATATCAACTGTATCATCGAGTCGGTTAAGAAAACAAATAGATTGGTGATTCTTGAAGAAGCTTGGCCATTTGCAAATGTCGCTTCTGAAATCACCTATCAAGTACAGGATAAAGCATTTGATTATTTAGATGCTCCTGTGATAAAAATTAACACTGCTGATACACCAGCTCCATACTCTGCAGCTCTTTTCAAAGAGTGGCTTCCTGGTGCAGAGGATGTAATTAAAGCAGTAAAAAAGGTGTTGTATAAATAAGGTATCACCTTTCATTTAAAAATTAGAGCTGGCAGATGTCAGCTCTTTTTGTTTTAAAAGATCCTTGATAACAATTTGAATTGCAGGGATTTCTTGCTTTTTATTGCAAAAATTAGTTTTAGTTTCGAATTGAAATCATTACTTTTGCGCCACTTTAAACTAAATATATAAAATGGAATCAAACGTAATTTTTATACCAATAGCTTTTGCAGTTATCGGTTTATTATTCATGTTATCAAAGATGATTTGGGTTAAAAAACAAGCATCTGGAAATGAAAAAATGCAGGGAATTTCGACTGCGATTAAAGAGGGAGCACTTGCTTTCTTAAAAGCTGAATACCGATTGTTATTCGTATTCGTAATCATCGCATCTGCTGCGTTATTTGGGATATCATTGATAGTAGATACTACATCATGGATGATTATTCCAGCATTTATTTTCGGAGCTTTTTCATCTGCTCTAGCTGGAAATATCGGTATGCGTATCGCTACTGAAGCGAATGCAAGAACTGCTGAAGCTGCTAAAACTTCATTACCTCAAGCGCTGAAAGTATCATTTGGTGGAGGAACTGTAATGGGATTAGGTGTTGCTTCTTTAGCAGTACTTGGACTTAGTTTACTTTTCTTTGTTTTCTTAGGAATCTTCTTAGGAAACGGTGGTTCTTTTTACGATGAAATGACTTTAGTTCTCGAAACCTTAGCTGGATTCTCATTAGGAGCTGAATCTATTGCATTGTTTGCACGTGTTGGTGGTGGAATTTATACCAAAGCTGCTGACGTTGGAGCTGACCTTGTAGGAAAAGTAGAAGCTGGAATTCCAGAGGATGATCCTCGTAACCCTGCTACTATTGCTGATAACGTAGGTGATAACGTAGGAGATGTTGCAGGTATGGGAGCTGACCTTTTCGGTTCCTATGTAGCTACTGTATTAGCTTCTATGGTACTTGGAAATTACTTGATTAAAGATATGTCATCAGCCACAAGCTTTACGGATGCATTTAACAATATGGGACCAATCTTACTTCCGATTGTTATTGCTGGTGTTGGGATTGTAGCATCGATCATCGGAACTTTCTTAGTAAAAATTAATTCAAACGATGCTAAAGAACCACAAGTTCAAAAAGCATTGGATACTGGAAACTGGGCTGCTATCGCTCTTACAGTGGTGGCGAGTTGGTTCTTAATTGACTGGATGCTTCCTGAAACCTTACAAATGAACTTCTTTGGAGAAGGTTTAAAAGCTGTTCCATCAAGACACGTGTTCTACGCTGCACTTATTGGACTTGCTGTTGGAGCTTTAATCTCTGCAGTAACTGCTTACTATACTTCTTTAGGAAAGAAGCCTGTGTTAGATATCGTTAAAAACTCATCAACTGGTGCTGCTACAAATATTATCGCAGGTCTTTCAGTAGGTATGAAATCTACTTTTGCTTCTGTAATCTTATTTGCTGCTGCCATCTATGGTTCTTATGCTTTAGCTGGATTCTACGGAGTTGCTCTTGCAGCTTCTGCAATGATGGCTACTACTGCAATGCAGTTAGCTATCGACGCTTTTGGTCCTATTGCTGACAACGCTGGTGGTGTTGCTGAGATGAGTGAATTAGATCCTGAAGTTCGTGAGCGTACCGATATCTTAGATTCAGTTGGTAATACAACTGCAGCTGTTGGTAAAGGATTTGCAATTGCTTCTGCTGCACTTACTGCATTAGCTCTTTTTGCTGCCTATGTTACCTTTACAGGTATCGATGGTATCAACATCTTTAAAGCGGATGTACTTGCTATGTTATTCGTAGGAGGTATGATTCCAGTAGTATTCTCTGCACTTGCAATGGAATCAGTTGGAAAAGCTGCGATGGAAATGGTACAAGAAGTTAGAAGACAGTTTAGAGAAATCCCTGGAATTATGGAAGGAAAGGGAACTCCTGAATACGCTAAATGTGTTGATATTTCAACTCAAGCGGCTCTTAAAGAAATGATCTTACCAGGTTTAATTACCATCATCACTCCAATTATTATTGGATTGGTGTTCGGTGCTGAGCCTCTTGGAGGTTATATGGCTGGTGTATCTGTTTCTGGTGTTATGTGGGCTATCTTCCAAAACAATGCTGGTGGTGCTTGGGATAACGCTAAGAAATCCTTTGAAGCTGGTGTTGAAATTAATGGAGAAATGACTTACAAAGGTTCTGATGCTCACAAAGCAGCTGTAACTGGAGATACTGTTGGTGATCCATTTAAAGATACTTCTGGACCTTCAATGAACATCTTAATCAAATTGACTTGTTTAGTTGGTTTGGTAATTGCTCCAATCTTAGGAAATGGACATGCAGCTGAGGCTCATCAAGCTCATAACACAGTTGAAGTAACTGTAAATGCTACTTCTTCTGATGACTTAGCTGAGGCAACGATCACTGTTCAAACTACTAAAGACGGTGAAGCTCAAACTAAGACCTACACTGTTAAAGGAACTGAGGCAGAAATTCAAGAACAACTTAAAAAAGTTGAAGCTGAATCTGCTGCAGATGGTGAAATCATCGAAGTGAGAGTAGAAAAGAAAAATAGCTAAGATTCACTTAGTCTTATATACAACAAAGCCCACTGAAAAGTGGGCTTTTGTTTTTTATGATCATTAAGTTTTGTTATTTCATTCAGTACAATCTTGCGTATTTTTCTATCGCTACGCTCTAGAATAATCTTACGTATTTTTCTAACAAGTTAGAATAATCCGTTGATTTCAGCGTTGATTTTATTGATGACTTCTCCTAAGTGTTCAGGATTGTTTACAAAGTCTAAATCGTCCACATCAATAACC
>Ga0181563_10000191_pt1 | contig 55557 bp, 51 predicted proteins | sample 011ome_25_FD_133759 | JGI IMG/M metagenome (GOLD analysis project Ga0181563, IMG submission 133759) | Coastal salt marsh microbial communities from the Groves Creek Marsh, Skidaway Island, Georgia - 011512CT metaG (megahit assembly) | ecosystem: Environmental > Aquatic > Marine > Intertidal...
GAATACCCTCTTTTACTTTTTCAATATTCAGGACCCGGTTCACAGCAAGTGGCAAACAGATGGGGAGATCAACGTTTGCTATGGCACAAAATGCTTGCAAATCAAGGATATATTGTCGCTTGTGTTGATGGACGAGGAACAGGATTCAAGGGAGCAGCATTTAAAAAAGTGACCTATCTAAATTTAGTAAAATACGAGTCCTTGGACCAAATAGCTGCGGCTCAATACTTTGGGAATCTATCCTTTGTAGATAAAGATAGGATTGGGATATGGGGATGGAGTTTTGGTGGTCATATGGCAGCGCATTGTTTGCTTACAGGGAATGATGTTTTTTCAATGGCAATTGCTGTGGCACCAGTGACCAACTGGCGTTTTTACGACACTATTTACACCGAACGTTTTATGCGTACACCACAAGAAAACCCTGAAGGCTATGATTTAAACTCTCCTTTAAATTATGCGGATCAACTCCAAGGAAAGTTTTTAATCATACACGGATCTGCAGATGACAATGTTCATGTTCAAAATACCATGCGAATGGTAGAGGCTTTAATTCAAGCAGATAAACAATTTGAATGGATGATTTATCCAGATAAAAATCACGGAATTTTTGGTGGGAATACACGAAAACATCTCTATACCAAGATGACTAATTTTATTTACAACAATCTTTAATTTATGACACAGCCCAACGTTCACTCAGAAACAAAAACAATTTTCGGTCACCCCCCAGGGCTGTACGTACTTTTTTTTACAGAATTATGGGAACGCTTTTCATATTACGGAATGCGTGCTTTATTTACTCTTTTTCTAGTTGCTAAAACCCAAGGAGATAATCCCGGATTTGGCTGGACCAACACAGAGGCTATTGCACTGTATGGATGGTATACTATGCTTGTTTATTTGGCATCTGTTCCAGGGGGATGGATTGCAGATAATATTTTAGGACAGAAGAAAACAGTGCTCTTAGGAGGGGCATTGCTGTGTATCGGTCATACCATTTTGGCTTTTGACACTGAATTTAGTTTTTATCTGGGTTGTTTTTTTGTTATTCTCGGAGTTGGAGGACTAAAACCCAACATTTCTTCTATGGTTGGAGGGCTCTACCCAGCAGGCGATGAACGCAGAGATTTAGGGTTTTATATTTTTTATATGGGAATCAATATTGGTGGTTTTACTGCACCCTTACTTTGTGGATGGATAGGTGAAACCTACAATTGGCATTACGGATTTGGACTTGCTGCCATTGGAATGTTAATTGGTCAAATCACCTATATGTATGGACAAAAGTACTTGGTTGGTGTAGGTGATTTTATAGGAAAGGCTTCCCATCCCGAAAATGAACTTCGTACTAGAAAGCTAACTGCAATTGAAAAGGATCGGGTCAAGGTACTGTTGATTTCATTTTTATTGATTATTGTTTTTTGGGGAGCATTTGAACAAGCAGGAGGATTGATGAATTTATATGCTAAGCAAAAAACGGATCGAATGTTGATGGGGATCGAAATACCAGCTTCATGGTTTCAATCTCTAAATTCCTTTTTTATTATAACCCTCGCAGTAGGGGTAGGTGCTTTTTGGATGAAAATGAAACTAAAAGGAAAAGAGGCCTCTTCTTTATACAAGATCGCCATAGGTATTCTCATTATGGGTTGGGGATTCCTCTTTATGCGATTTGCAGCTGCTGACTACGAGCTCTTTGGTAAATCTGCAATGTACTGGCTGGTCTTGGCTTATTTATTTCATACCATAGGCGAATTATGTGCTTCACCAGTTTCACTTTCTTATATTACCAAACTGGCGCCAGTCAAATATGCTGCTTCCATCATGGGACTTTATTGGGCCGCTACAGGACTTGGAAATAAACTGGCAGCAAGCATAGGAGGCTTTGCAGAAACAGCAGGAGAAAAACAGATTTTTACAGGAATTTTTATTTTTTGCACAGTAGTTGGAGTTTTGGTATTGCTTTTGCTGAAACCATTAAAACGATTAGCCCACGGAGCAGAAGATTTAGTAGAAGTAAAATAAAACGTAATTTTGTAAAAAAACTTTTACCCCAGAGATAAAGCTTATGAAAAAATCATTTTTCTTATTACTCATATTTCTTGCAAGTTTCAATCTTGTCCAGGCTCAAAAAATTGAGTGGATGACCTTAGCGGAAGCTATGGAAGCTCAAAAGGCAGAGCCCAAGAAAATCTTTATGGATGTTTATACCGACTGGTGCGGCCCCTGTAAATTATTGGATAAAAATACCTTTCAAAATCCAGATGTATCCAACTATATAAGTGAACATTATTACGCAGTAAAGTTCAATGCAGAAGGGCAGGAAGAAATCAATTTTTTTGATCAAACTTTTACAAATCCCAATTATGATCCAAATCGCAAAGGCAGAAACGCAACCCATCAATTCACCCAATTTCTGGGAGTCAAGGGTTATCCTACCATGGTATTCTTTAGCGAAAATGGAGATCCCATCATGCCTGTCGTGGGTTATCAAAAACCACAACAACTAGAATTGTTTTTAAAAATGATCAAACAAGGGGATTATCAGGTATTTTCCAAACCGGAAGATTTCGAAAACTACAGAAAGACATTTAGACCAAAATTCAGAGGCTAATTCGCAAATCGCCTTTTTCTCTTGTATTGTAAAATTCTACACCCTGTTCAGTGCAAGTTTTTTCCCATAGTGCTAAATTCCACGGTCCATTACTTCCATCAGCAATGAGTTTAGCGGGTTTGTAACGGTTTAAAAGCCTTTCGATATTCACTTTAGGATTCGCTCTAAGGAGAATGTAATTGGGATCAAAATCAGGTAAATCAAAAGGAGCATCGCTATCGATAATCAGTAACCTTAAGTCATCTTGGATATAAATATTATTCAATTTAACTGGGATCATTTTTGTAAGTGGTCTAGAATTTGAAAAATCTGTAAGTAGCGAATGGGTAGTTTTAGAGTCTGGAGAACAGTAGTAAAAGTATGAATTTTTTAGGTGCCCGATCAAGCTTGCATTATAACGGTGAAAAACCCAAAATGAATTTTCAGAGGAAGTGATTTTCCGCTCATGAGTGAGGTTAAAAAATAGTCCAGCCAATGTAAGACCTATAGGAATTAACATCAATAGCTTTTTCCGATATCCCCATAGAACCAAGCAAACCAGTAAGCAATAGAGTAATAAGGTTGTCGTAATACTGTGGAACATTCCCTCAAAAAGAAAGGCTTCTTGTTGAGCGACCCAACCTACACTTTTATTGAGGAGCCTCACAGTTTCTTCAAAAACGTTAACTACAATCACTGGAATGGGGGCGAAAAGAAGTATAAAAAAAACAAGCATACAAAAGATTAAAAACAGTCCAAAAAAAGGAATGATTAATAGATTGCTAACTAGAAAAAGACTGGGGAATTGATGAAAATAATGAATACTGACTGGACTTACCGCCGTTTGGGCTGCCAAGCAGACAGTAGTCCACTCCCAATACCTTTTTAGGAACAAATTTTGTGGATTCCACAATCTTTGAAGTAGAGGATGAATCAAAAGTATTCCAAATACCGCCAAATAACTCAGTTGAAATCCAATTGATTTTAGGTAAGGCGGATGGAAGAGTAACAAAACAAAAAAAGAGAGTAGTGTATAGTGAAAAGTTGATTTTCCGAAGTGTAAAGCACGACCTATGACAATAAAACTGAACATGCATACAGCACGTGTTACAGAGGGAGGGAAACCTATAAAAAAGGCAAACAACTATAAAAATAAAATCACACTAATTGATCGTAATAAATATCCATATTTGAGTTTTTCTAAGGGTTTTAAAACAATCAATAGTAATCCGACAATTAAGCCAATATGGAGTCCTGAAAGAGCGAGTAGATGAATGACCCCAGCCTTAGCATAGTCGTTTTTGATCTTCTCATCAAGTGCATTTCTATCTGCAAATAAGAGTGCTTTTAACATCCCTTGACTTGAGGAAGAAAGTGACGTCTGTTCAATTTTTTCAAAAGCTTTTCGCTCTAAATTTTCACAGTATGAACGGAGTGTTTTTGATTTACTGGAAAGTACAATGCAGTTCGTTGAATTGAGATTCAATTGATGAGTTATTTTTTTATTGGCGAGGGAATCCTTATAAGAAAACTGTCCTGGATTCAGCGATTTTTTAATCGGTACTATTATTTTATTTGTAAGAATTTTCTGACCTGACGACCAAACTTTTGTGGTACTGTCTTTGTCTTGTCGAATGAGAATACTTCCTGTTGTTTTATGATTCACCCAACTGATAATTTTCCCTCTGTAATTATTTGAAAAAGTATAGCTACCTAATAGCGATTGAATTTCAACTTGCTTTAAGTCATGAGCATTCTTTTTTAAATGGAGAAAATGATTTTGAGCTGGAGTATAATATCCTTTAAAATAAATCAGTCCCAAAAAAAGAAAGCAGCTATATAAAAAAGCAGTTTTGATAGGTTTGAGGTTCTCTACTAATTGTATTAGAAGTGTGAGTATTAGAAAAACCAAACCCAATTTTAGACTTTTTTGAAATGAAAATGGGAGAATAAAAGATAGGACACCCCCAAAGTTAAATAGAGTTATAGGTATGAATAGTGGAGATTGAGGCAGTTTCATGACCTAAACTTACAAGGAATCTGCAAAAAGTAAAAGGTATTTTTTTAACGGATGGCTTTGTGAATGAGAGCAGCTGTTTTATCACTTACCCCTCTACTTCCTAATAAAGAAGCCAATTGCTGATATTGTTCTTGTTGAGAACTATCTTTTGAATTCAATAAATGATTCAGTTCTTTTTCAAGTCTGTTTAGATTGCATTGCCCTTGGATCAACTCCAATACAACTTCACGATCTAAGATTAGATTGACCAGAGAGATGTACTTTAATTTGAGTATTTTCCTTGCAATCCAGTAACTGAGGTAACTACTCTTGTAGCAAACGAGTTGGGGAACTTGAAACAGTGCAGTTTCTAGAGTGGCAGTACCACTTGTGACTAATGCTGCTGAGCTGTGTTGCAGTAAATCATAAGTTGCATCATATACAATTTTTACCGTTGTATTTTCTGTAAATAGTTTATAGTAAGCTGGTGAAATACTCGGAGCAGCAGCTATAGCAAACTGATAGTCTTTAAACTTGGCGGCTAATTGGACATATAGAGGAAGCATTTTCCTGATTTCCTGGACACGACTACCAGGGAGTAAGGCGATTATGGGCTTATTTTCTTCTAAATGATGAGATGAAATAAAGTCTTTCTTTTTGGGGTGATTTGGGATATAATCCATCAAAGGGTGACCTACATAGTCAACCTTAAACTGATGCTTTTCCTCAAAAAATGGCTTTTCAAAGGGGAGTATCACGTAGAGAGCATCAATGCATTGCTTTATTTTTTGAACTCTGTTTTCCTTCCATGCCCAAACTTGTGGACTGATGTAGTAGTGGTTTTTAAAATTTTGAGTCTTTGCCCATTCTGCAATACGCAAATTAAATCCTGGATAGTCAATATAAATGATGACGTCTGGTTGGAATAGAAGAATATCTTGTTTACAGTAGCTTATATTATTTAATATTGTGGGTAGGTGTCGAACAACTTCCCAAAAACCCATAAAGGCCAAATCTTTAAAATGCTTGACTAACATAGCACCTTCTTTTTCCATTAGGTCTCCACCCCAGGCTCTAAATTCAGCTTTTGGATCTAGCTTTTTTAATGCAGCAATAAGATAAGAACCGTGCAAATCACCAGATGCTTCCCCAGAAATAAGGTAGTATTTCACGAGTAAAAAAGATTAATTAATTTTTAAAAGCGCTATAAAAAGAACAGTCAGCAACGATATAGCAACTATCCCAGCAGCAAAGGGGACCTTGTTTTTCCTTAAAGCAATAAAGAATAAAGGAAGGTTGATTAAAGCGGCAATTGAAATCAAGCCACCCAGCCTTTTTTGTTCATATAAATAGATGAAAGAATCTTCCAATGAAGCGTCAGACAGGAAAAAAATCAGCATGATGACACCAAAACTGGTCCATAATAAGCCAGTTAAAATGCCCCAAAAGAAGTACTTATCTTTTATAAATTCCATGTGTTCAGTTGCTGAATGCTGTGATGAGCAGTTAAATCAAATTGGGTGGGTACTATGGACACATATCCCTCTTTTAATGCCCACTCATCTGTATCTTCTCCTTTGTCTTCATTGACAAATGAACCTGTCAGCCAATAGTATTCTCTACCCATAGGATTGGTTCTTTTATCAAATTTCTCAACCCAGTTGGCCTTGGCTTGTCTGCAAATTTTAATTCCTTTAATTTCTTCTTCTTTGAGTTTTGGGAAATTGACATTCAATACTACATCTTTAGGGATTCCATTTGTTAGGGCTTCGGTAGTTATTTGTTTTATAAACTTTTTTATAGGGCTAAAGTCTGCATTCCAATTATAATCCAAAAGTGAAAAGCCAATAGCGGGAATACCCTCAATGCCAGCCTCCATGGCAGCACTCATGGTTCCCGAATAAATAACATTAATGGAAGAATTGGAGCCGTGGTTAATACCAGAAACACAAAGGTCTGGTTTCCGGCCTAAGATTTCGTTTACCGCTAATTTTACGCAATCGGCAGGAGTTCCCGAACAACTGTACTCTAACTGAGGGCCATCGGTAACGGTAATTTTTTCACAATGAAGGGTAGAATTTATAGTAATGGCATGTCCCATGGCAGATTGCGGGCTGTCTGGTGCTACTACAACCACCTCTCCAATTTCATTCATAATCTCAATCAAGGAGCGAATCCCTGGGGCTGTTATACCGTCGTCATTGGTTACTAAAATTAAAGCTCTTTTTTCCATACGCGTCTTAGCATGCTAAGATAAGGAATCTTTTCAGCCTGTCCATTTAATTGCTACAGCAAGATTTTACGCCCTTTTTAATTTAATGGAATACATTCCCAAGTATTTGAATAACCCGCAAATATTCCATGTCCTTTTTCAACATTACTTGTGACAAAGACAGGTTGAGCGAATGGATCTCCTCGACTGATATTGTATACTATTATACCAGTAATAAATAATACTAAAATAAGTGCTGAGAAAAGGGGCTTTTTCATAACATTTGAAGTAAATGACCTTCATTTTCTAAACGCATTTAGTACTGTGATATTGTCGATTTAAAAATTATTCAAATACTAAGGAGACTCATTTCTTTTGGTTTTAAAAGAATATTAACATAACTAATTTCAATTATGATTATATTTAGGGGCTATGAAATTAATGCAAACACCTATGAGATCTTTTATCTGGCTTTTTGCGCTTATACTGGTCAGCGGATTCCTTTTTGGGTTTAATTTAAAAAATGAAGACCCCAATAAAGACAAACTTTTACTAGAAATCATTTCTTATGTCCTCGAACGAGGGCATTACAGTCCCAAAGAAATAAATGATGCTTTTTCAGAAAACGTCTTTATGGATTATTTGAACAATCTTGATGGACAGCATCGTTTTTTTCTTCAATCAGACATTAATTCTTTTGAATCCTACAAGTATAAAATTGATGATCAAATAAAAAATACCGAGCTCACCTTTTTTGATTTGACTTTTAAAAAATTCATTGAGAGAGTGAATCAAGTGCAGGGTTTCTACAAAGAAATTTTAGAAAAGCCTTTTGATTTTACTCAAAAGGAAGAAATTGATTTAGATTTTGAAACAGCACCCTATGCTTCAAATATTTCCGATTTAAAAAAACTTTGGAGAAAGCGGTTTAAACTCAATGCACTGCAAAACTTTACTTCCAAAAAAGAAGACGAAAGCAAACGAGCGGAAAAAGACTCCACCTTCACAGTTTCTACTGATGCAGAACTCGAAATTCAAGCTAGAGAGGACATCAAAGAGAATATTGGTTTTTTATTTGAAAACTATGCTGAACTAAAAAGAAAAGATTGGTTTTCAATCTATGTAAATTCTATAGTAGTCCAGTTTGATCCACATACATCTTATTTGGCTCCTAGTGATAAAGATCGATTTGACACCAGTATGTCTGGAAAATTTGAAGGAATAGGTGCGCGTTTAAGCAAAAGAAATCAGCAGGTTAAAATCGTTGAAATTATTTCTGGAGGACCCGTATGGAGAGATGAACTTATTGAGGTTGGAGATGTTATACTGAAGGTTGGTCAAGAGGGCGAAGAGCCAGTTGATATCTCAGGGATGGTGTTAAATGATGCGGTAAAACTTATTAAAGGTCCCAAGGGAACAAAAGTGTATTTGACAGTGAAGAGAGTAGATGGGACCGTTGAAGTTGTTCCGGTTACTCGCGATGTAGTAGTTCTTGAGGAAACGTATGCGCGATCGTCATTAATCAAAGATTCAACAGGGACTTACGGTTTGATTGAACTTCCAAAATTTTATATCAATTTTCAAGATTACAACGAACGAAATGCAGCTACGGATGTAAAGAAAGAATTGGAACAACTCAAGGAGAACAATGTAAAAGGGATTATACTAGACCTAAGAAACAATGGAGGGGGCTCGTTAAAAACAGTAGTTGATATGACGGGTTATTTTATTGAAGAAGGTCCCGTAGTTCAAGTAAAAAGTACAGGAGGAAGAAAAGAAGTATTGAAAGATACTGATCCTAGTGTTGTTTGGGACGGACCCTTAGTAATTCTAGTGAATGAGTTTTCGGCTTCAGCTTCTGAAATTTTAGCAGCAGCATTACAGGATTATAACCGAGCAATCGTTTTGGGTAGTCAACAAACTTTTGGAAAAGGAACTGTTCAAAATATTATCGACCTCAACAGGATGATATCTGGAGGGACTTATGGAGACCTAGGTGCGCTGAAGGTGACGACAGATAAGTTTTACAGAATTAGTGGATTATCAACTCAACTCGAAGGGGTAAAAAGTGATATCGTATTTCCTGATCGATTTGCTCAAGTTAATATGGGAGAAAAAGATCAAGACAATCCATTATCATGGGATAGGATTACACCAGCTTCCTTCAACCCACTTCCTGAATTTAATAATTACGACTTTTCTGTAGAACGGAGTAAACAAAGACTAGAGGAAAATCCATTTGTTACCTTAATTGAGGATCAGGCAGCTTGGATTAAAGAGCAACAAGATGATTCACACTATTATTTAGATTACGATTCTTATGAGAATGAAAGGCAGTCTGATAAAAATTATTCTGATCGTTTTAAGAAGATCTCAGAATTTGAATCAAATCTTGAATTTCAGTGGTTACCTGAAGCTGCTTCAGCTCAGAGTCCAAATGAGGATTTGATTGAAAAAAGAGAACGCTGGCAAAAATCGCTTAAGAAAGACCTTTACATTTCCGAAGCGGTTGAGATTCTCAAGGACCTGTCCAATACAATCAATACTGGTAAGCCCATAGCCCAGGTAAAAGATTAATATCAGCTGCTTTGGAAATCAAACGCTTTTTAGAGGATTTCAAAAGCGATGGTTGGGCGGTTGGAAGTACACTCTTTATACTTTTGATATCCTTTTGTGCAATTTTTGCCTATGTTTTGGCACCGGACAAAACAAAATTTGCAAATCAAATGCATTTGTCTATTCATTCCAAACCTCCTGGATTTTCCTGCCTAATGCTAGTGATCCCCAGGTCGAGTCAAGATAGTCAATCCTCAGTTTTTTACGGTAAGATTAATGCAAATGAAGAAATTCCTGTAAGTGAAATTCGTTGGTCAGATTCTAGCCTTGAATACAAGAGGTATGGAAATGCAACCAACTATTTTGAAAAGATTTCATTTGATCAGTTTCAAGGCTCATCAAATAAAAACGAAATAGCAGAAAGGTATCTGAGTGAAAAACGTTTTTTATTAGGGACTGATAAGTACGGGCGGGATCTGTTAAGCAGACTACTTGTGGGATCACGTATTTCAATATCCATTGGTTTTGTAGCGGTCTTTATTTCTTTGGTAGTTGGAGTATTTTTTGGTGCAATAGCAGGCTACTTTGGAGGTTGGATAGATCGTTTAATTTTATGGCTGATCAATGTGGTTTGGTCTATTCCGACTTTGTTGATGGTAATCGCTATTACCTTAGCCCTTGGCAGAGGATATTGGCAGGTTTTTGTAGCAGTAGGGCTAACTATGTGGGTTGAGGTAGCGCGCTTGGTAAGAGGTCAAGTAAAGTCTATAAAAGAAGAACTTTACATCCAGGCAAGTAATGCCTTAGGGTTTTCTAAAACAAGGATATTAATAGGACATATTTTACCCATGGTTGTGGCCCCATTAATTGTCATATCTGCAGCTAATTTTGCCAGTGCAATATTGATGGAGAGTGGATTGAGTTTTTTAGGTATAGGTGCACAGCCACCAATGCCAAGCTGGGGAGGTATGGTAAAGGATCATTTTAGATATTTACTTTTGGGCAAGCCTTATCTAGCGCTTCTTCCGGGTCTGGCGATTATGAGTTTAGTGCTTGCTTTTATGACACTTGGTAATAGTTTAAGAGATATCCTGGATGTAAGGAACTAGCTTAGGACAAGCGGTTACAATCGAAATTGAGGTGGATAAAGAGCATTAGACTAAATGCCATTAAACTGGATCCCCCATAGCTGATAAACGGCAAAGGAATGCCTACAGTAGGAACCAGACCTAAAGTCATTCCGATATTGACAAAAAAATGAACAAACAGTATACTCGCAAAGGCATAAGAAAACATTCTTCTAAAAGCACTACTTTGCTTTTCTGCACGGTAAATAATCCGAAAAATTAGAAGTGTAAAAAGTAAAATTATAAAACTACTGCCCAAAAATCCCCATTCCTCACCAACTGTACTGAAAATATAATCGGTATGTTGTTCGGGAACAAAATCACCCTTGGTCTGAGTTCCGTTTAAATAGCCCTTTCCTGAAAAGCCTCCTGAACCAATAGCAATCTTTGATTGATTAATATTATACCCAATCCCTCGAGTATCAGATTCCAAACCTAAAATGATGTTGAAACGATCACGATGACGTTGTTCGAAAACAGAATTGAAAATGAAGTCTACAGAATACGAGAAGACTATGCAGACACCAAGGGTATATAAAAATGGATTTAGTTTGACATTTGATTTTTTTAATGAACCAAATACAATTAGGGTAACTAGCGCAATACCTATGCTTACAATTAATGGTTTGAAAATTAAAGTAGCAATAAAAACAACAATCAGTCCAAGACTAAAAAACAACCAATGCATATCCAGTCCTTCTCGGATAAAGACAAAGAAAAGCCCAAAAAATACTAAGGCAGATCCTGCATCTGGTTGAAGGATAATTAACACTACAGGAATCAAGATAAAAAGTAAAGCTATTATGAGGTCATTTCTTTTTCTAATATCTCTTTGGATACCACTTAAAAACTCTGCAACTACTAGAGCGGTTGTAATTTTAGTGAATTCAGCAGGTTGCAAACTGAATCCACAGATACTATACCATGATGTAGCTCCTGAAATTGTTTGTCCAAAAATAAATAACCCAATCAAACTCAAAATTGACAGACCATAAAAAATGTAGGAAAAATGTTCAAAAAAATTTGATTTGATATAGAGGATAAAGGGCATAGCAATTAGGCAGGCTCCAAAAATCCAGAATTGTTTACCCGAAATACTAGCAGGATTCCAGATGCTTAATGCACTATCACTAAAAGTAGTGGAGTAGATGTTGATTATGCCAAAGCTTACCAAAGCGATATAGGTCAGTAAACTCAACCAATCTAGCCGAAAAAGAAGACTGTTATTCATTGATCTCGAAAGGCTTACCGGATAAGGGTTTTAAGTACTCGTTCTGTAAACTGCCGTTAAGCATTCTGTTTTCAAGCCAAGTTCTTTTAACCTTTCCTTTTAAATACTTTTCAATCATTAAACTGGCGATAGGTGCAGCCCAGCGTCCACCCCAATAGCCATTTTCTACAAATACAGCAAGGGCAATTTTTGGGTTTTCCTTTGGAGCAAAGGCGACAAAAATAGAATGGTCGGTGAGTTGGGTTTTTTCACCATTGAGTCGAATAAAGTTTTCTGCAGTACCCGTTTTTCCACAGACTTCTATTCCTGGAATTTTTGCTATCCTAGCCGTTCCTCTTTCCACCACCTGATGCATTCCTTCGATGACTGTTTCGAAATGACGCGCTTCAATTAAAGTGTAATTTTTGGTATATAAAGAATCTTTAATAGCTTGATCTTTGGGTATGATAAAATGGGGTTTTACATAAAATCCTCTGTTTGCAATTGCAGCTGTAAAGTTTGCCATTTGAATCGGTGTGGTCAGAATCTCACCTTGCCCAATTGCATTGGAAATTACCGTAGTTGGACCCCAACTCCCTTTCGAATACCACCGATCGTAATAGGAGCTACTTGGGATAAAGCCTCTTTTGCCTATTGGTAAATCATAGCCGAGATAATTTCCCAAACCAAATTTTTCCAAATGGGTTCTCCAGCGGTCTAGTCCAGCAGCAGCAGTAGAGTCTTTCTCAATAATTCTCCTATAAGTTTTAGCGAAAAAACTATTACATGAATTATAGATTCCTTTGAGCAAACTGTTAGAGGTACCTATTGGACAATGACACTTCATAAATGCCCCTCTAGCATAAAAGTGTCCTTGGTTACAGGAAAATTGTGTAGAAGGAGAAATCACATTTTCTTGAAGAGCGATGAGTGCATTAAGTGTTTTAAAGGGAGATCCAGGAGAATATTCTGCCTGCAAACCCCTGTCGAATAAAGGTTTTGACAGAGTATCATTGGCTAAGGCTCTAAAGTTTTCAGACCGCCCACTACCAAGGAGTAAATTAGGGTCATAACTAGGTGCTGTTACTAGTGCCAATACTTCACCACTGGAGGGTTCAATGGCAACTATCCCTCCTCTTTTATTTTGCATAAGAGAGGCGCCATAACTTTGAAGCTCGGAATCAATGGTTAAAGTCAGGTTGTTAGCAGCCTCAGGGGCAGTATCAAATGACCCCTCTTCATACGATCCAATGATTCTGTTAAAACGATCTTTTTGAAAAAACTGAAACCCTTTTCTCCCTCTAAGCACATCCTCATAAGCTTTTTCAATTCCTTGCCGACCAATCATTTCACCTAAATCATAATCTGTTTTATTTTTTAATTCAGTTGGATTAATCTCACTAGTATATCCTAAAATATTTGATGCGATAGGGAATGAATAATCTCGAATTGTTTTTTTCTGAAAATAGAAGCCTGTGTATTTCCAAATTTTCTCTTTAAACAAAGCCTGCTTCTCTTTACTTATTTGACGGGAAACTACCGAAGGTCTTTTAGAGGAAAAGCGTCTGGCCTTATACAAACTGCCGATAAGTTCTTCTTTGGAAATTTCTAAAAAAGAAATCAATTCTAGCGTATCAAAAGAAATGGTATTTTCGGGAATTACCATCAAATCATATACTGGTTGATTGGCGACCAGAAGGGTTCCATTCCTGTCGTAAATGAGTCCTCGGGTTGGATAAACAGGTCTTTTTTCTAAGGCGTTGTTGAGTGATAATTCACTGTAATTTTGATTGAAAATTTGCAAAGAGACCAATTGAATAAGGAACAACAAAGAACTCCCTAAAGTAAAACTCAATAAAACGAATTTTCTAATCATTTTTTATTTGGGTAAAAGCTTAAAGTTATACCTATTAAAATTAATGAAAATATCGAAGTAAGTAAGGTGTTTTTAGAAATAAGGAAATGGGCTTCCCAACTAAAATATACCAAAGTGAAATACAAGCCGTGGTGAAGTAAAACTAAAAGCAGAAGGTATATTAGCTTGTTAAGAGTTCTAGTATCGCTAAAATAGCTTTGAGGAGTTTCCATAGTGACTCCAAACGCATAACGAATAATTAGTGGTCTTAAAAACCCTATGGTTAAGGTAGCAATTGCATGTGCACCCCCAGATTGAGACAGAAAATCGATGGAAAAACCAAGTAGAAAAGCTAGGACAATGAGTACAGTTTGATTGCTTTCGAATCGGTAAACAAAGAAAAAAAGTAAATAGAGCATTGGATTAATCCCCCCCAAAATGTGAAGGTGATTAAAAACCATAACTTGAGCTAAAACTAGAAGGATAAAAGAAAGAGCCGGAACTAAAGAAATTGTTTTCATTGAGGCAGTTTCTTTTGAAGGGATTGTAATTCCTGAAAATCAATATTTTCTAAGACATACACATAATAGATTTGAGAAGGATCGTCAAAAAGCTCAGCATTAATTGAATAGTAGCCACCCCCTTCAATTTTATCGAGTTTAGTAATTTTTCCTACGGGAATACCCAATGGGAAATAAGAGGACATTCCACCTGTAATTAGAGTGTCGCCAATTTTGATATTGGCATTTGAAACAACATCTTCAACTCTAAATTCTTGTGGTTTTTTTCTGGACCACACTAATGATCCAAAAGCGGGACTTTTAGTTACTCTTACATTGATTTTCAAGTCCTGATGTAATATGGAAATTACATTGGCATAATGGTCAGTTACTGAATGCACAACTCCAACAATTCCACTGTTAGAAATAACACCCATTTCAGGCTCAACACCATCTATTGAACCGATATCTATGGTCAAATAGTTACGCTGATTTTGAAAACTGTTTTTAAGAACATGAGCTTTTTTTACTGTAAAAGGGAAACGCTTGGGTTTTTTTAATGCGTCTGGATATAGTGGGATTTCGCTCGAAATCAATTCATCAACTTTAAGTCGTTCATTTTCCTCGAGCAACTGTTGATTTACTTGCCTCAGCTTAAAATATTGACTTATTCCATCTCTGACAGCATAGAGCTTTGAGGAAAAGAAAAAGCCATATTTTTCGATATTGTATTCGTGAAAAGGGCTCCGGTTATAGGCAAATGAAATCGCAAGACCGAGTAGGAAAAAATAGAGAATGGGATTTCTAAATTGGAGAAGCGCATTGAGAATTCGCTGCATACCAAACTTATTTGATCAAAACGGTTTTAAATCGCTCAGTATTTTTTAATGCAATTCCAGTACCTCTAACTACTGCTCGAAGAGGATCTTCAGCAACGTAGATGGGCAGATCTGTTTTTTGAGATAGACGTTTGTCTAATCCTCTTAAGAGTGCTCCTCCTCCAGCTAGGTAAATCCCTGTGTTGTAAATGTCAGCAGCTAATTCAGGAGGAGTTTGTGAGAGGGCTTCCATAATGGCATCCTCTATGCGTAAAATAGACTTATCCAAAGCCTTTGCAATCTCTGCATGGTTAATTACAACTTGTTTTGGCTTACCGGACAAAAGATCCCTTCCTTGGACGGACATTTCTTCTGGTGGGTTGTCTAGGTCTTCAATGACACTGCCAATGATAATCTTAATTTTTTCAGCAGTTCGCTCACCTACGTAAAGATTGTACTTGCTACGCATATAGTTAATGATATCGCTGGTAAAAACATCACCAGCAATTTTGATTGACTTGTCACATACAATACCTGAGAGTGCAATAATTGCAATTTCTGTAGTTCCACCACCGATATCAACGATCATATTTCCTTTGGGTTGCATGATGTCAATTCCAATTCCAATAGCAGCAGCCATGGGTTCGTGAATGAGATAGACTTCTTTACCGTTTACTCTCTCGGCAGATTCTTTTACAGCGCGCATTTCTACTTCTGTAATCCCTGAAGGTATACAGATGACCATTCGAAGAGAAGGAGAAAAAAACTTCCGGTTTAAGCTGGGTATGCTTTTGATCAAACGATTGATCATTTGCTCTGAAGCATTAAAATCTGCAATTACTCCGTCTTTTAAGGGTCTTACCGTACGAATATTTTCGTGGGTTTTTCCTTGCATCATATTGGCTTCTTGACCAATAGCAATTACTTTATTGGTTGTTCGGTCAATTGCAACAATGGAAGGACTGTTCACAACCACTTTGTCGTTATGAATGATAAGGGTGTTTGCTGTGCCTAAATCAATAGCAATTTCGTCTGTAAAAAATCCCATTTGTCCTTAAAGTATTTTATAAAATTATGAATTAATGTTTAAAGTGGCGTGTTCCTGTGAAAACCATTGCCATTTTGTGTTCGTCACAATAGGAAATCGAGTCTTTATCTTTAATGGATCCCCCTGGTTGAATCACTGCTTTAATACCTTCTTTATCAGCAATTTCTACACAGTCAGGAAAAGGAAAAAAAGCATCGCTTGCCATTACAGCCCCATCCAAATTAAAACCAAAGCTTTTGGCCTTATTGATTGATTGATGCAAGGCATCTACTCTTGATGTTTGTCCAGTGCCCGATGCGAGTAACTGCTGTCCTTTAGCTAAAATGATAGTGTTAGATTTGGTGTGTTTACAGATTTTTGAAGCAAAAATTAAATCGTCGATCTCAGAGGAAGTAGGCTCCACTACAGTAACCTTTGACAAGTCTTCTTTTTCATCTGTTTTAGTGTCTTTGTCTTGAACAAGATAACCGTTTAAACAAGTTCGAATGGTTTGACTTGACATGGCGGCCTCTTTTTGTATAAGGAGGATTCTGTTTTTCTTTTGTTTTAATAATTCAAGAGCCTCAGTTTCAAATTCAGGGGCAATTACAACTTCACAGAATAACTCATGAACAGCTTGTGCGGTTTCCAAATCTAAAGGTTTATTGGAAATCAACACTCCTCCAAAAGCAGATACTGGATCTGCTGCAAGTGCATCTGCATAAGCCTTAGACAATTTATCTCGTACAGCAAAGCCACAAGCATTGTTGTGTTTTAAAATACCAAATGCTGGTTTTCCATCGTAAAACTCAAGCATTAAGTTCACAGCTGCATCTATATCCAATAAGTTGTTATATGAAATCGCCTTACCATGTACTTGCTCTAATAAATCCTCTAAAACACCAAAGAAACGCCCGTTTTGATGAGGGTTTTCACCATAGCGTAAAATTTGAGATTCCCCTACGCTTAGTTTTAAACGATCGTTTTTATTATCGAAATGATTGAAAATTGCCGAATCATAGTGTGAGGAAGTGTGAAAGGCTTTTACAGCAAATTTTTTCCTAGTCTCTAGGTCTGGTGCTCCATTAAATGATTTAAAAATTTCTATAAAAGAAGCATAATCTTCTTTGTTTGAAATACAAAAAACATCGTTAAAATTTTTAGCTGCTGCACGAATCAATGCGATACCTCCAATGTCAATCTTCTCAATTATTTCACTTTCAGAAGCATTGTCAGCTACAGTTTTTTCAAAAGGATAAAGGTCAACCACGATTAAGTCTAAAGCTGGTATTTCATAAGTTTCCAACTCAGTTTGATCACTTGGGAGCTGACTTCGATTGAGGATACCTCCAAAAACTTTAGGGTGTAAGGTTTTTACTCTTCCTCCAAGTATTGAAGGATAACCTGTTAAATCCTCAACAGCATTCACCTGGTGACCTAAGTTCCGAATAAAGGTTTCTGTTCCACCCGTAGAGTAGAGTTCAACACCTTGATCCACCAAAAGATTGATCAAAGGTTCTAATCCAGTTTTGTCAAAGACAGAGATCAATGCCGATTTTATTTTCTTTTGACTCATAGCTTAAAGTTGTTTTAATGATTTGCCGTAGGTTGAAGACACAAGTGAACACAGTTCAGTTAAGAAAACCTCATCTTCTTTTGTGAATGGATTTAGGGTTTTAGAATCGATATCAATTTGTCCGATATTTTCACCTTCTAAAAAGAGGGGCACTACCAGCTCAGAGCGAACGTCTACACTACAAGCAATATAGTTGTCTTGAGCTGTTACATCAGGGACTAAAAAATTTTCATTTGACAAGGCAACTTGCCCACAAATTCCTTTTCCAAAAGGAATTGAAGTGTGTTCAGTCGGAGTTCCTGAATAGGTTTTCAGATGAAGCATTTTATCTTTAAAATCAGAAAAATAAAACCCAACCCAATCATAAGACTCTAGTTTTTTGTTGAGTGTTTCGCATATGGCATTTAAGCCTTCAACAACAGATAAATCTTCCTTGTTTAACTGCTGTTTGACTTGCTGCATAACCATCATGTGATTGGGTGTCATCATAGCCCACAAAAGTAAGTATTAAATCGCTCAAATTGAGGAATTTGTTTTAGATTTCTATTGTAGATAAGCGTTTAACTAACATTTAACGAAGTAGGTCTTCTAAACTAAAATTATTTTAAGATTTTTGTAAAAAAAGATGAAGCAGCAAATTTATATTCAAGGAATGACCTGCGATAACTGCAGGAAGGGAGTTACAGAAAAAATGAGTTCCATCCCCGGGATTACTGAAGTTGAAGTTTCATTGGAAACAGGCAAAGCAGTTTTTGAAACGAAAGAAGAAGTTACTTTAAGTAAAATTGAGGGAGTTTTAGGGGAAAAATACACAGCAACCAAAGATGAAACGACTACTGTATTTCAAGAAGAATCAGAGTCTAAGTTAAAAGCATTATTTCCACTATTTCTCATTTTTGGATACTTGATTGCAGCAACTGTCTTCCTGACTTATCTAACTGAAGGAGATGTAAATCAAGCCATGCTCTATTTTATGGGTTTGTTTTTTATCACATTTAGCTTTTTTAAGTTTTTGGATTACCAAGGTTTTCCTCCTTCTTTTGCACGTTATGATCCTTTGGCAAAAAAGAGTCTTTTTTATGCCAAACTATACCCCTTTATTGAAACTGTTTTAGGGGTTGCTTTTCTTTTGTCTTGGCAAATACCAGTAGCCTTAGGATTGACTTTGGTGCTTTTATCCATCACAACCTATGGTGTAATGCAAACGATCTTAAGTAAAACTGCAATTCAATGTGCGTGTTTAGGAACAGCCTTAAACCTCCCTATGACCGAAGCCACTCTCATAGAGAATGGAATCATGATAGTGATGTCTTGTATTATGATTCTAGGTTTTATACTCTAAATAAGGCTCAGTTAAAATCTAAAAAAGATTTAATAAAAATAAGGTCGGTTTCACCAGAAACCGACCTTATTTTTTCATCCAATTTTTCCATTCACATAAGCGATAAAGCCTCCAGTAATACCAGTCATTAATCCCCCGATTACTATTTCTTCCACTAAGCCCCTAAGAATAAATTCATTGGAAACGAAAAAATACCAAGTCAAGGCATAGAGAATACCGATAACTATACCCGAACTAAATCCGGTTTTAAAGCTTGAAATTTGACCCAACTTGCAATAGATATAGGCTAGTAAAAATGCAAAAAACAAACATCCTAAGAAGATAAACAACGTGGATTCCTCACCTGTAGATTTGTCTGTTAAGATCAGTCCATAAACCAGCCATCCTAAAAGATAATAGACAACTGTACCCACAATACCTGAAAGTAAAATTTTTTTTGTCATGATATAAAGATTTGGTTCATTTAAAGGTATTAAATTTTAATTATATCAAAAAAGGCTGCCCATTGGGCAGCCTTTGCAAATAAAAAAGGGTTTAAACCTTACATCATTCCGGGCATTCCACCGCCTCCACCCATAGGTGGTCCTGCAGGGGCCTCTTCTTTAATGTCAACAAGTGCACATTCTGTAGTGAGTATCATTCCAGAAACAGAGGCAGCATTTTCAAGTGCTACGCGTGTTACTTTTTTAGGGTCAATGATTCCCTCTTTGAGCATGTCAACGTAAGTGCCTTCTTTGGCATTATAGCCAAAGTTGTCTTTACCTTCATCCACTTTAGAGACTACTACAGATCCTTCTCCTCCAGAGTTTTCTACTATAATTCTCAGTGGTGCTTCAACAGCTTTGTTGATGATTTGAATTCCAGTAGCTTCATCAGCATTTTCTGATTTGATTTTGTCTAGAGCTTTTTTGGCATTTAACAATGCAACGCCACCTCCAGCAACGATTCCTTCTTCAACAGCAGCTCGAGTTGCATGCAGTGCGTCATCTACGCGATCTTTCTTTTCTTTCATTTCAACTTCAGAAGGAGCTCCCACGTATAAAACAGCCACACCTCCAGAGAGTTTTGCAAGACGTTCTTGTAGTTTTTCTTTATCGTAGTCAGAAGTAGTTGATTCTATCTGAGCTTTGATTTGATTTACTCTTGCTTGGATATCGTCACTTGATCCGTTTCCGTTTACAACAGTAGTATTGTCTTTGTCGATGGTAACTTTTTCAGCTGTACCTAACATTTCAATTGTTGTATTTTCAAGTGTAAATCCGCGTTCTTCTGAAATTACAGTACCTCCAGTCAATATGGCGATATCTTCTAGCATGGCTTTTCTACGATCACCAAATCCTGGTGCTTTTACCGCAGCAATTTTCAATGCACCTCGGAGTTTATTTACCACCAAAGTTGCTAAAGCTTCACCATCGACATCTTCTGCGATAATTACTAATGGTTTTCCTGTTTGAGCTACAGGCTCTAAAACGGGAAGTAAATCCTTCATAGTCGATATTTTTTTATCGTATAATAGAATGTAAGGAGTTTCAAGATCAGCTTCCATTTTTTCAGAGTCTGTCACAAAATAAGGAGAAAGGTATCCACGATCAAATTGCATCCCTTCAACGACATCCACATAGGTGTCAGTTCCTTTTGCTTCTTCCACGGTAATAACACCTTCTTTTCCAACTTTTTCGAATGCCTCTGTGATCAAGGCACCGATCGTTGCATCATTATTTGCCGAGATACTAGCGACTTGATTGATTTTTTCAGATGAGTCTCCAACGGCAACAGTTTGTTTGCCCAAAGTCTCAACAATCGCTTCAACAGCTTTGTCAATTCCTCTTTTCAGGTCTAGTGGATTTGCACCCGCAGCAACATTTTTCAAGCCTTCTTTTACGATGGCTTGAGCAAGTATTGTTGCGGTAGTTGTCCCGTCTCCTGCTAAATCGTTGGTTTTAGAAGCTACTTCTTTAACCATTTGTGCTCCCATATTTTCTAGGGCATCTTCTAGTTCAATTTCTTTAGCTACAGTTACCCCATCCTTGGTCACTTGTGGAGCTCCAAAAGCTTTACCGATGATCACATTGCGCCCTTTAGGACCCAAGGTTACTTTTACAGCGTTTGCAAGTGCATCAACACCGCGTTTGATGCCATCTCTTGCTTCTATATCAAATTCTATTTTTTTTGCCATTGTGATTTAATTTAAGTGGATTTAAACAATTGCGAGTATATCACTTTCTTTCATGATCAGGTAGTCTTTTCCTTCGTGCTGTAATTCAGTGCCAGCGTATTTTCCATACAAAACACTATCTCCTACAGCAACTGTGATAGGATTATCCTTAGTTCCCTTTCCGACAGCAACTACAGTTCCTTTTTGAGGTTTTTCTTTGGCTGTGTCTGGAATTATGATTCCAGATGAAGTTTTGGTCTCGGCAGCAGCAGGTTCAACTAGAACGCGATCTGCTAAAGGCTTTATACTTATTTTACTCATGATTGATTTTTTATTTTGTAAACGTATTTTCATAAATCATGCCATACAAAATGACCATGACAACTTGTGCTGATAAATGTCAGCATGTCAGTCGTATGCTCGGCAATAATGACTTTAATTCTCTTCAGGAACTGGAATCTCTGGTATCTCAGGGATTTCCTCTGGAATTACTTCTTGACTCTCAGGAATAGTTTCTGGAATTGTTTGCTGGGTAGCCCCCTCTTGAAGTAATTTAGAATCTTGAGAAGTACTTCCTGGAGTTAGGGTCACGTTGGAGATTAAGATTAAGATTAACAACAAACTTGCTAGAATCCACGTGCTTCGATCTAAAAAGTCAGAAGTTTTTTGAACTCCACCAACTTGCTGTGATCCACCTCCGAAAGAAGAAGACAAGCCTCCACCTTTAGGATTCTGAACCATAACAACTAAAACGAGTAAGAAACACACTACTATAATAAGGGCAATAAAAATTGAAAATGTACACATGCGTTTATTCTTTCAGATTATGTAATCGTTTTATCTCTTTAATTTGGTCTGCAAAGAAACTATTTTTTTCTGGATATTTCAAACTCAAAATTTGATAGGCTTGAAGGGCATTCTCAAACTTTTTCTGTTTGACAAATACCTTGGCTAAAGTTTCAGTCATTAATTCGTCAGTGGATGCCAAACTTTTTACACTTAAATCGTCTTTATTTACGGAGTCTTTTTGGGGTTTGAGCTTTCTTTTCTTCTCTAAAAAGCTGTCAAATAATTCAAACTTATCTTCTATTTTATTGGGTTGATCGGCTGTATTGGAGTTTCTTAAGTAAGTTGCCCAATCAGAGAAGGAAAGATCTTTAGGGAGTTTTTTTAAATTCGAGCTCTTTTTTTCAAGAGTAGTCGGTTTCTTTTTTCTCTTCTTTTTCCCTTTTTCTTGTACAACTTTTACTTTGGGTTCTTCAATGGTTGTTTTAGGTAGCGGCTCGCTTTTCTGGGTTTCTAAAAATTCATAAAGAACTTGCCGATCAAAAGTAGCTATTGCTGTATGAGACAATATTTCGTCATAGCGTTCCGGCTGATTTTGTTCAACTCCTTTTAAAAAGTAGGGCTTTATCAAATGAAAATGAGGGTACTGTTCAACAAGATCGCTTAAGATTTTATGATGATTTTTATCAGAGGAATCAAACTCCTCTAAAAATGAAATCAAACGAGAAGCATTGTCAATTACCATTTTGCTAAAGTATCATTAAATATGTCTTGAGTAATTCTATCAAAAATCTCCTTGTGTGCAGCATCTTTTACATCGTAAACTTGAAGCTCTGCCGGGAAATCATAAAAAAATGAATAGGTTTTTGAAAAGTCATCTTCCTCTAATTTAGTATTGACAAACCGAAAGGCAACAGACATTTTTAATCTGTTTTGAGCTGCAGTAATCTCTGCTGTTGCAGACATGGGTGTAACACTGTATTCTGTAATTTCACCTTCGTATATCAACTGCCCGTCAGAGGTTACTAAATCAAGGTTGGTTTGATTCATAATAAGATCTTGAAGTGCATTAGTAAATTCATTATCCAATCCTGGTTCTACGGTTGAACCGGGTCTATTTCCTGCTTGATTTTCAAAAAAGTTTACCTGGAAAGTAGTCACACCAGGGGGTATGGAGGCACCTGTAAACGAATAGATCCCACAGCCTTGAAAAACAAAGATGCTCAAAGCAAAAATCCAATTGAAAAACTTATTTTGATTCGACTTCATGGAGATCGTATTGTTTAATTTTTCTATACAAGGTTCGCTCTGAAATGCCCAATTCTTTTGCAGCCAGCTTTCGTTTCCCGTTGCATCTTATCAAAGCTTGTTTAATCATCTCCAATTCTTTAGCTTGAAGTGAGAGCGGTTCTTCTTCCTCTATGGTTTCAGCATAAGCGTATTTATCAACGGGCTCTGCTTTAGTTATTTGTGGAACTTCAGGTTCATAGGTTGCCATGCTTAATGCCTCAGTTTCGCTTTCAGGAGCATCGCTAGACTCCTTCCCATAAATCTTTTCAATCAGCCCTTGATTTTTTTCTTGGACACCTTCGGAAGTTCCATTATTCATCAAGTCTAAGGTTAGTTTTTTTAGATCGTTTAAATCATTTTTCATATCGAAAAGAACCTTGTATAAAATCTCTCGTTCCGATGAAAAATCACTCTCTTTTTCTTTTTTACCTACAACGGCTGGAAGCTGTTTTCCTCTATCGGGAAGGTAAGTCCTCATTGTCGCTGCATTTATCTTCCTCTCTTTCTCTAAAACAGATAATTGTTCTGCCACATTGCGAAGTTGCCGTATATTTCCACTCCAACGGTATTCAGTAAGTAATGCTTGTGCATGTTCGTCTAATTGCAATGGAGGCATATGGTACTTTTGAGCAAAATCCGAAGCAAACTTTCTAAAAAGTAAGACGATATCTTCTTTTCTTTCCCGTAGAGGAGGTAGGGTTATTTCTACAGTACTTAGACGGTAGTATAAATCTTCTCTAAACTTTCCCTTTTCGATAGCTTCCAACATATTTACATTGGTAGCAGCTACAATACGGGCATTGGTTTTTTGCACTTTAGAAGATCCAACTTTAATAAATTCACCCGTTTCCAATACGCGGAGCAATCGGACTTGGGTTGGAAGCGGAAGTTCTCCAACTTCATCGAGGAAGATAGTCCCACCATCAGCAACTTCAAAATAACCAGAACGAGTTTGAGTCGCTCCAGTAAAGGCTCCTTTTTCATGGCCAAATAGTTCACTGTCGATCGTTCCTTCTGGAATGGCTCCGCAATTAACTGCAATATATTTTGAGTGCTTTCGATGAGAAAACTGATGGATAATTTTAGGAATATTTTCTTTTCCAACTCCACTTTCACCTATAACTAATACTGAAATATCGGTACTTGCAACTTGCAGGGCTTTTTCTAATGCTCTGTTTAAACCAATGTTGTTTCCAATTATACCGAAACGTTGTTTGACATTTTGTAATGAATCCATAATTAAACTCTTTTAGAAAGTTCTACTGCTTCTCCAATTAATGTGGCAGATGTACAATCAGTAATTTTTACTTCTACAAAATCTCCTACTTTATATTCTTTTTTCGGAAAGACAACCACGGTGTTTTGAGTAGTTCTTCCGCTCCATTGTTCTTTAGAACGTTTGGATTCTTTTTCAATCAACACACAAACCGTTTGGCCAAGGAAGGCTTGAGTACGGATCTTAGAGTGGGCTTGTTGTTTTTCAATAATTTGACTCAAACGTCTTTTCTTGATTTCATCAGGGATATCATCTTCTATTTTTCGCGCAGCCAAGGTTCCTGGTCTTTCAGAATAGGCAAACATAAATCCAAAATCGTATTGTACGTAATCCATTAGATCCAGAGTGTCTTGATGATCTTGCTCATTTTCCGAAGGGAAACCAGCGATCATATCATGTGAAATACCACAGTTAGGAATCAACTGACGAATGGTATCGATAAGCGCCATATATTCCTCTCGGGTATGCTGGCGGTTCATTTTCTTCAAGATTGCGTCACTACCAGATTGGACAGGTAGGTGGATGTACTTGCAAATATTGTCATACCGCTTCATTACCTTCAATACGTTCACGGACATGTCTTGTGGATTGGAAGTCGAAAATCGAATTCTGATTCCAGGCTGAGCATCTGCTACTAAAGCTAGAAGATTTTCAAAGCGTAAGGCTGTTTTTTGTTGAAGTGCAGTGGCTTTTATAAAGTCTTTTTTAAGTCCTCCTCCATACCAGAGGTAACTGTCTACATTTTGACCGAGTAAGGTAATTTCTTTATAGCCCTTTTGCGCCAAATCGTTGACCTCTTCCAATATACTTTTAGGATCTCTGCTACGCTCCCTTCCCCGAGTAAAAGGAACTACACAAAATGTACACATATTATCGCATCCTCTTGTAATGGACACAAATGCTGAAACTCCATTTGAATTTAGTCGAATGGGAGCAATATCTCCATAAGTCTCTTCTTTTGACAAGAGGACATTAACTGCTTCTCTGTCTTGTGCCACTTCCTCAAGGAGGTTTGGGATGTCTTTGTAGGCATCAGGACCTACGACTAAATCCACAATTTTTTCTTCTTCTAAAAACTGGTGTTTTAAGCGCTCTGCCATGCAGCCTAATACTCCTACCGTCATCTCAGTTTTATCTTTTTTTATGGAGTTAAAATACTCCAAGCGCTTTCTAACGGTTTGCTCTGCTTTTTCCCTTATAGAACACGTATTGACTAAAACTAAAGATGCATCATTTAAGCTTTGGGTAATTTGATACCCTTCATCTGTTAATATTGAGGCAACCACCTCGCTATCGGCAAAGTTCATCTGACATCCATAGCTTTCTATATAAGCAAGCTTTGGACTTGACGATTGCTTTGTTTGCGAAGCTTCAGTCAGTGTTCCATTGTGAAGGCTCGGATTTTTTTCAATTTCTTTGACGGGCATAGAGTAAACGCTAGATTTTAGTTGTAATGCAATGCAAAATTACAAAAAATCCAATGGATATTGCCATTTTGTCAGTCTCGTGTGGTTTATTTAGGTATTAAACAAGAACTAAGTTTATTTTTTGGGAATCAATGAGGAAGTTTCTTGGCAATTAATCCATACACCCAAGTTCCCAATATTGCAAAAACCAAAACGACCAGTATGGGGTAAAAGCCTGCTCCAATAAGAGTAAATATTGGTCCAGGGCAAGCCCCAGCTAATCCCCAACCTAAACCAAAGATAATCCCACCATAGGCGTATCTTGAAAAGCTCATAGCTTTATCAGGAATTACAATAAGTTCTCCGTAGGCCGATTTTATCTTATAGCGTTTGATTATTTGAATCATTAGTACCCCTAAAGCTAAAGCAGATCCAATGATACCATACATGTGAAACGAATTAAATTGAAACATCTCATAGATACGAAACCAGGATGCAGCTTCTGACTTAAACATGGTTATTCCAAATAGAATTCCGATTAAAAAAAATATAAATAGTCTCATGCTTAAAGTATATAGGGAAGTAATAGGTGATTCATAAAAAGGCCTCCGATAAAGAAACCGATGACTGTATAAAGAGAAACCAATTGAAGATTGCTCAGACCAGAAATAGCATGTCCAGAAGTACAACCTCCCGCATAGCGAGCTCCAAAGCCAACTAAAAAACCTCCAATTGACAAGATGAGAAGCACCTTAGGTTGCATTAAAGCTTGCATACTGAAAAGTTCTTCAGGAAGATAGGACACACCCGCACTGTTAATATTTAAGTCTTGAAGTTTAGTGATAGTATCAGGATGGATGGCTACACTGGAATCAGTACTTAGGAAATGGGCAGCAAGTGCACCTCCAATTATTGCTCCTGCTGAGACCATCAAATTCCATTGTTGAGTTTTCCAATCGAAATTGAAGAATTCATTTGATTTTCCCGCACCACAGATGGTACAAAACGTTCTTAAATTTGAAGACATTCCAAAATTTTTACCAAAATAGAGTAGTAAAAACATGATTAGGGCAATCATGGGGCCACCGATATACCAAGGCCAAGGGTTAAAAATCCATTCCATATTGTTGTAATATTAAATAATTATAGTGTTGAAGGGCAAACGTAATCTGAAATTTCAATACCAGACTCCTTTATTTTCCCAAAACCTCCTTTTACATCGATTAAATTGTGAATTCCTCTACTCTTGAGAATGGACGCTGCTATCATACTGCGATAGCCACCTGCACAGTGTATATAAAAGGGTTTATTTGATGGGAATTCGCTCATGTGATCGTTTATAAAATCAAGTGGGGTGTTATGGGCTTCAGTTATGTGCTCTGAAAGGTATTCCCCTGGTTTTCGAACATCGAAAATTTCAATTTTATTTTTTTCAATGATGTTCTTAAGTTCATCAGCATCGATTCCTTCAACAACATCAACTTGCTTATCTGCATTTTTCCAAGCCTCAATTCCACCTTTTAAAAAGCCTAGAGTATTGTCAAATCCAACCCGCGCTAAACGGGTCACGGTTTCCTCTTCTCTTCCTTCAGGTGTGACTATTAAAATGGGTTGAGTTACATTTCCAACCATAGCACCTACCCAAGGAGCAAATCCACCATCAATTCCGATAAAAATAGATTGGGGTATATGACCTTTTGCGAAATCGTCTTGGTGTCTTACATCTAGAACTATGGCAGCTGTTTCGTTGGCAGCAACTTCAAAGGCCTCTGCAGAAAGCGGTTTTGTTCCAGATTCTAAAACAGTTTGAATATCCTCATATCCTTCTTTATTCATTTTTACATTTAAAGGGAAATATTGAGGAGGCGGAAGAAGACCATCAGTGACTTCCTTGATGAATTCTTCCTTTGTCATATCCGCTCTTAAAGCATAATTTGTTTTCTTTTGCTCACCTAATGTACCAACAGTTTCCTTGCTCAAGTTTTTACCACAAGCAGAACCAGCTCCATGGGCAGGATATACAAGTACATCGTCTGCCAAGGGCATGATTTTTTTTCTAAGACTTTCATACAGTATTCCAGCCAAATCTTCTTGGGTGAGGTCTGCCGCTTTTTGAGCCAAATCTGGACGGCCAACATCCCCTAAGAAAAGGGTGTCACCACTAAAAATAGCGATGTCTTTTTCGTTTTCATCTCGGAGCAAATAGGTTGTACTTTCCATAGTGTGCCCCGGAGTGTGAAGAACAGTAAGGCTTATTGCTCCAATTTTAAATTCCTGTTGATCTTTTGCTATAAGTGCATCAAATCCTGTGGTTGCTTGAGGTCCATAAACAATAGTTGCTCCAGTTTCTTTAGCTAAGGTTACATGACCACTAACAAAGTCTGCATGAAAGTGAGTCTCAAATATATATTTTATGGAAGCATTGTTTTTTTTAGCTTTTTCAATATAGGGGGCAACCTCTCTTAAAGGATCAATAATGGCAGCTTCTCCATTGCTTTCAATATAATAGGCGCCCTGAGACAAGCATCCAGTATAGATTTGTTCAATTTTCATTTGATAATTTTTATATAGTTCAAAATTAATAAAGTTCTGATAGTCTAGTGTTATTTGAGTTACATAGTTCTATGGATTACTCTGACGGCTGAGTTTTTTTTGCAAGGCGGTTTTTTTGGCAACTCCATCAAAGTCATCAGTGGCATCACCTGAGGTAATGAATAAATTTTGTTTTTTTAAGATTTTGATGATTTTACTTTTAATTAATAAATCTCTTGCTGGACCTATAGCTCCTACTACCATCACTCGGATTCCTTTTTGTTGAAGACTGAGAATCAATTCATAAAGTTGTTCCGAAGCAGTACTGTCTATGTAATTTATCGCACGAGCATTAATAATAAAACCTTTAACCGTATTTTCTTTTTCTTCAATAGCCTTAGAAACGAGTTCTTTAAAATATTGAATATTACCAAAAAAGAGTTGCGCGTCAAAGCGAAGTATGACAAGATCATTTCGTTGAACCACTTCATCTGGGAAACGATTGATATTTTTAAAATAATTGGTTGTTCCAATTCTTCCTAAAAATGCGTGATGTGGTTTTGAAGCTCTGTAAACTAACAATAAAAGAGAGATGACTATACCCAATACGATACCTTCAGTAATTCCTAAAAATAGGGTAGCCAAAAATGTTACAACCAGTATAGCGAATTCATCTTTTCTCTTTTTGTAGAGGCGAATAGCAAATTTAAGATCGATTAAATTCACTACAGCAACTATGATGATGGATGCTAGCACTGCTTTTGGCAAATAATAAAACCAGTGGGTAAAAAACATTAAGGTTAAGCCAACCATAAGAGCAGTAATCAATGCTGCCATCCCAGTTTTAGCTCCTGCTTGATCATTTACAGCAGTCCTGGAAAATCCTCCTGTGGCAGGATAAGACTGAAAAAAGGAACCCACGATATTCGAACTCCCCAAGGCAATAAGTTCTTGGTTGGGATCTACCGTATACTCTTTGTGTTTTTCTTCTATGGCCTTTGCTACAGAAATAGCTTCCATAAATGCAACTAAAGCCAAGGTAAGAGCTGTTGGGAAGAGTTGTTTAATAGTATCAATTTCGAAAACTGGGGTTTGAAATGAGGGTAATCCTTGTGGTATTAAACCAACTACAGCCACACCTTGTTTATCTAACCCGTTAAAATATACCCACGAGATTCCCAATACTACTGCTATTAAAGCTGAGGGGATTTTACGATTCCAATTTTTAATCACAAGAATTAGAACAACACTCAGTACACCAATGATTAAGGTTGCGAAATGGACCGGTACATTAGATTGGAGAATGGATTCAATAACAATGTGGAGTTGGTTGCTTTGAGAGAGTTGAATTCCTAATAAATGCTTTAATTGACTAAAGCCTATAATAATTGCTGCTGCTGAGGTAAACCCACTAATAACAGGTTTAGACAAAAAGGAGACAATAAACCCCATACGAAACAAGCCCAAAAGTAGTTGAATAGCGCCCATAAGCAGGGCCAAAAGGATGGCCATTTGTATGTATTGTGAAGGCTCAACTATTGCAAGGGCGCTCAATCCTGCAGCTACTAATAAGGAGTCCATGGCTACAGGGCCTACAGCCAGTTGTCTGGAAGTCCCCAAAAAAGCATATGCAATTTGTGGAGTTAGTGCAGCATACAAACCATAAATGGGGGGGAGCCCAGCAATTAGCGCATATGCCATTCCCTGTGGAATCAGTAATACAGCCACAGTAATACCCGCTAACAAGTCGCGTTTAAAGTAATCCGAACGGTAGTTCGAGATCCATTCTAAAAAAGGAAAATATTTTTTCAGCACCTTTAATTTTCACCAAATGTAATACAGATGAATAGAATAGGTGTAACTGAAGTTACATCAGACCGCTTATTTTAGTTAATAATTGATTGAAATTGTGTTTCTACCCAAACGGACTTTTTCTTGATTTTCCATTTTTTTGAGCAGTCTTGAAATGACCACTCTTGAGGAATTTAAGTCCATTGCAATTTCAAGATGTGTAATTTTTATCGACTTGCTCTTGGTCACTTTACTTTTATCTTTTAAATATTTTTCTAAACGTTCATCCAACTTTAAAAAAGTAAGTGCATCAATAGCTTTGAGCATTTCATCTAATCGATTTTGATAGTTTTCAAAAATAAAATTCCTCCATGATCGGTATTGAGTGAGCCATTTGTCCATATAGGCTACAGGAACCATAATCAAAGTAGTATCGGATTCGCAAATTGCTCTGATTTCACTAGAGGTGTCTTCTAAACAACAATTCAAAGTCATTGCACAGGTACTCCCAAATTCTACAAAATACAAGAGCAGTTCTTCGCCAGAATCGTCTTCTCGAACAACTTTAATGGCACCTTCTAACAGCAGAGGTATGAATTTGACATGCTCACCTAGATCAATCATGATTTCCCCTTTGGGGATTTGTTTGACTGTACTAACTTTTTGAATCTCTTCAAGTAATTCTTTTTCAAAAAGAAACTGTATGGGTTGAATGTTTTCCTCGCTGATCAAAAGCTTGAATTTAGGTGAATTTTTAGTTGAAAAATAGTCGTTCTAAATTAGGGATTTATATTTTTAAAACAGAGAAGCTCACTTTAAAATTTGAAAGTTCCAAAAAAACTTACCTACTTTTGTGACCTAATCATAACCTCATGGCTCAGAATTTAGTTATCGTAGAATCACCCGCAAAAGCAAAGACTATAGAAAAATTTTTGGGTAAGGATTTTAAAGTCGCGTCGAGTTTTGGTCATATTGCTGATCTTCCTTCCAAAGAATTAGGAGTTGATGTTGAGGGGGATTTTTCTGCGAAATATATTGTCAGTAGTGACAAAAAGAAATTGGTTAGCGAACTTAAGAGCTTGGCTAAAAAATCAGAAACAGTTTGGCTAGCAAGTGATGAAGACCGTGAAGGAGAAGCCATAGCTTGGCACTTAGCAAATACATTAGAGTTGAATGAAAACAATTCAAAGCGAATTGTCTTTTCAGAGATCACGAAAAACGCCATTCTTAAGGCGATAGAAAAACCTCGTTCCATAGACTATAATTTAGTGAACGCGCAACAGGCAAGGAGAATTTTAGATCGCCTTGTTGGATACGAATTATCTCCTGTTTTGTGGAGGAAAGTAAAAGGGGGGTTATCTGCGGGTAGAGTTCAATCTGTAGCTGTCCGATTGATTGTTGAGCGAGAGCGAGCGATTAGGAATTTTACTCCTGCGCAAAGTTACAAGACCCAAGCAACTTTTTTGACAACTGAAGGAAAATCCATACCCTCCCAACTTCAAAAGACTTTTCCTGAAAATGATCCAGCTCAAGGCTTTTTATCCCGAAATATCAATGCGGAGTTTAGTGTTCAGGAGGTGAGTAAGAAACCAGCAAAAAAGAGTCCAACAGCACCCTTTACAACTTCTACTTTGCAGCAGGAAGCATCCAGAAAATTATTTTTCTCGGTTTCTAAAACCATGACACTAGCGCAAAGATTGTATGAAGCGGGTCACATCACCTATATGAGAACTGACAGTGTAAACCTCTCAGCTGAGGCTCAAAAGCAAATAGCTTCTCAAATTAAAACAAATTACGGCGAGGAATACCTACAAGTAAGAAACTTTAAGACCAAGAATAAAGGAGCTCAAGAGGCCCACGAAGCCATTCGCCCAACAAATTTTTCAAATACAAGGCTTGATATTGACAGAGACCAAAGCCGTCTCTACGATTTGATATGGAGGAGGACAGTAGCCTCTCAAATGAGTGAAGCGCAATTGGAAAGAACCCAAATTCATATTGGAACCCCCGCACACGGAGAGTCTTTTATTGCCAAAGGTGAGGTAGTTACATTTGATGGGTTTTTAAAACTGTATTTAGAGGGAATGGACGACCAAGAAGAGGAAGAAAGCGGAATACTTCCAAAGGTGAGTGTCGGTGATCTTTTATCACTTCAACAAATGATCACTACACAGCGTTTTTCTAGACCCCCTTACCGCTATTCGGAAGCTTCTTTAGTCAAGAAAATGGAAGAATTAGGGATTGGAAGGCCATCTACTTATGCACCTACTATATCAACGATTCAGAACAGAAAATACATAGAAAAAGGCGCATCTGAAGGGGAATTAAGAAAATACGAACAACTCATCCTTGCAGAGAACAGCATAGCCAAAAAAGACCTTTCTGAAAAAGTTGGAGCGGATAAGGGTAAACTTATTCCAACTGATATTGGAATGATTGTGAATGATTTTCTTGTAGAAAATTTTCAGAATATTTTGGATTTTAACTTTACTGCTGAGGTTGAGCAGAGTTTCGACGATATTGCTAAGGGAGGAAAAGATTGGACTGATATGCTCAAGCGTTTTTACAACCAATTTCACTCAACAGTTGAACATGTCAAAGAAAATGCACAGCGAGAGTCTGGCGAACGCGTTTTAGGTGTTGATCCTAAATCAGGCAGACCCGTAAAAGTTCGTTTGGGAAAATTCGGTCCTATGGCTCAAATAGGAGATCCCGAAGAAGAAGAAAAGCCTGTTTATGCAAGTCTAGGCCCCAATCAACAACTCGAAAATATCAGTTTTGAGGAAGTGATGCAGCTTTTTGAAATGCCCAAAACTTTAGGATCTTTTGAAGATGAAGAAATTGTTGTAAACAACGGTCGCTTCGGGCCTTATATCAAACACAACAGCATTTTTATTTCACTTCCGAAAGGAATGCTTCCTACTGAGGTAGACTTACCTACTGCAATTGAGCTAATTAAAGAAAAGCAAATCGCAGATGCCCCGATATTTGTGTATAATGAATTACCCGTTACCAAAGGGGTTGGCCGATTTGGACCTTTTCTCAAATGGAGTGGAATGTTTATCAATGTCAACAAAAAATACGATTTTGACAATTTAAGTGATACAGACATCGTCACCCTAATAGAGGAAAAAATCCAAAAAGAAAAAGACAAGGTCATACACGATTGGAGTGATGCAGGAATCCGTGTTGAAAAAGCACGTTGGGGTAGGCACCATATCATTCGGGGAAAGCAAAAAGTTGAAATTGGCAAGGAGGTAGATGCCCTCAAGCTCAGCCTTGAAGATGCTGAGAAATATCTAGGAAAACCAAAAGCCAAGGCTAAAAAGAAAGCCGCTAAAAAACGATGAGTCTTGAGCTACTTGTTCCGATAGAAAACGAAGCCTTAATTGGAATGACACTTTTGCCAAAACAGGTTTTAGGTAAAAGCATCAAATTACATACTGAATCTTCTGGATTGCCCGAATTGCAGGGCTTAAACATTGCGATCGTCGGATTGCATGAATACCGAAATAGTTTTTTTGCAAATACCCAGTACGAGCTCAATGCCTTTAGAAAAGAATTTTACGGTCTATATCCTGGCAATTGGTCATTGAATATAGCTGACTTAGGAGACTTGCCTAACGGTTCAAATGTTGAAGACACCTATTTTGCGATTAAGGAAATAGGTTACCATTTGAAGCAAATGAATATTATCCCAATCTTTATTGGCGGTAGTCACGATATGATTTTTCCGCTTTATCAGATCTTTCAAGATTTTAATCAATTGGTCAATATGGTATCAGTTGATCGCTCTTTTGATTTTTCTCAGGAGGACGAGTTGATCTCAGGGCGATCCTATATGAGTAGAATTATCATGGATAAACCCAATGTGCTTTTTAATTATACCAACTTAGGGTTTCAAAATTATTATTGTGCAACCGAAGAAAAAGATTTGATGAGCAAGTTGTTTTTTGACAGCGTTCGCTTAGGTGAAGTTTTGGATTCGGTTTCCATTTCAGAGCCTGTTTTAAGAGATGCGGACATAGTCAGTATGGACATGAAATGCTTGTCTTGGCAAGCCACAGCTGATCCTTTAAAAGGGAATCCTAATGGAATTGATTCAAGAGTCATTTGTGCCCTCACTAGATATGCAGGGATAAGTGATCGTGTTAGTTTTTTGGGAATACATGAATTGCCTTCCACACCCATGATGGACCAATTACTCGCCCAGATGGTTTGGTATTTTATTGAAGGGTATTCTTTGCGTTTTGACGAATATCCAATAGCCGTCAATCAAGGGTTTATCAAATACAGTGTTCAGTTGTCAGATCAAACTATGGTTTTTTATAAAAGTGAAAAAAGCCAACGTTGGTGGCTAGAATTAACAAATGATTCACATTTGAATAATAAAACAAAAAAAGCTGCGTTATTAGCATGCACAGAAAAAGATTACGAGTCTGCTTTACATGATCATATCCCTGAAAGGTGGTATAATGCAGTAAGAAGAATGAATTAAATGCTGTAGATCCGTGTTTTTTTTAATAAATAGTATAGTAAAGGCAGAGATGTTTTATATATAGTGAAAAAATAACTAGTTTTATACCATTAGACATAAGTACTAGTTCTAATTAAAATATTAATGAAAAGACATTTAGTTCTGTTGACGCTTTTCCTGATCTTAGCTTCTTGCGGGAGTAAGAATAGAGGAGAACTTATCGGTGTCAAACAAAAGAAGTGGTTCGGTGAGAAGCCTTACGGAATGACACTCGTTGAAGGTGGTGCATACATCATGGGTAAATCCGATGAAGACATCGCTCAACTCCAAAACGCACCCGCACGAACAGTTACCGTTCCATCATTTTACATGGATGAGACTGAAATCACTAACAGTGAATATCGCCAATTTGTCTATTGGGTTAAAGATTCAATTGCACTTGCCATGCTAGCCAGAAAGGCTGATGAATTAGAGCTAGGAGAAGATAGCGATGGAATTGGAGAATTTGCATTTCAGGATGCAGATACTACTGACCTCAATGAATTCCAAAAATACATGCGTTCTAACTACTACGATGTAAGTGAAGATTTATATGCAGGTAGAGCTTTAAATTGGGATGCAGACTTGACATGGGATACAGAGGATTACGTAGATCAGAATTATGCTGAAGTAATGGATTCTTTATATCTACCTCCAGAACAGTGGTACAATGGGGAGATTAAACTCGATGTTGCAAAACTGGTTTATGCTTATACTTGGTTCGATGCAGAGGCCGCTGCCGCAGAATCCAAAAGAACAAAGCGACAATTTATAGATAGAACTCCATTCATCAAGAAGGAAGAGGTTCAAATTTATCCTGATACTACCGTTTGGATTAAAGACTTTGTGTACTCTTATAATGAGCCCATGCACAATGATTATTTTTCGCATCCTGCTTACCAAGATTATCCAGTAGTAGGAGTTTCTTGGAATCAAGCTGTTGCTTTTTGTAACTGGAGAACTAATTTTAAAAATGGATATCAAAGAGACAAAGGAGATCCAAATGTAAGCCGTTTCAGATTACCTAATGAAGGAGAATGGGAATACGCTGCTAGAGGAGGAATTCCATCTGGAACCTATCCCTGGGGGTCACCTTATTTATTGAATGATCGAGCGTGTTTCCTAGCCAATTTTAAACCATTAAGAGGCGATTATGCGGTTGACCAAGCAGTATATACTGTAGAGGCAAAATCATATTTGCCCAATGACTACAATCTTTACAACATGGCTGGAAATGTAGCTGAATGGACGAACTCCTCTTACAACAGTGCTACATATGAATATGTATCCTCACTCAATCCAAATATGTCCTTTACCGATGAACCGAAAAAAGTTGTTCGTGGAGGTTCATGGAAAGATGTTGCATACTATTTAAGGGTAAGTTCAAGAGATTATGAATACTCGGATACTGCTAGAAGTTATATTGGATTTAGAACAGTTCAAGATTATTTAGGTTCACAAAAGGTTAAAATTAAATAGTTGATCGTTTAATCAAAACATTATATATTTAACAAATAAAACAATAACTATGACAGATAAAGCATTAAACAAAAGACTAAGAGGTAAAGTAATGATGCACATGCTCTTCGGGTTAGGAGGTGCAGTTGTAATCATTGGAGCACTATTTAAAATTCTACATTTAGAAATTGGTCCAATTACAGGAGGCTTGGTTCTTGGCCTTGGTCTTGGGACAGAAGCATTAATTTTTACTGTGGCAGCATTAAATACTGGAGAAATTAAAGAGGAACATGATGAATATGTCAAAAAAGTTAAAGGAGCCCCTAAAAAAGCAGCGTCAGGAGGTGGAGAAGAAGGACTCTCTTCAAAAATTGATGCATTAATGCAGGAAGCTAAATTAGATGTAAGCTTAATGAATTCTTTAGCTAGTAGTATCAAGGATTTAGAAAACTCAGCAAAAGCATTATCCCCTGCATCAGAGGCGGTATCGGCTTCACAGAACTATAGTCAAGAATTGGCTAAAGCTTCCATCCAACTTGAACAATTGAACGCGAATTATCAAAAGCAAATCCAAGATGCTCAAGGCAATGCAGAGTTTAACGACAAAGTGAATCAAAACGCAGAACAACTAAGAGCTCAAATGGAGAGTTTATCTGCAAATTTAGCAGCCCTCAACAATGTTTATGGTGGTATGCTGAACGCAATGACTAAAAAATAGGCAAACATGGCTGGAGCAAAAGAAACCCCCAGGCAGAAACTGATCAGTCTGATGTACTTGGTATTCATTACCATGCTTGCATTAAATGTAAGTAAAGAAGTATTAGATGGATTTGGTCAGATGTTTGTAAAGATAAGCGATGCCAACGAGCGTATATCTGAAAGTAATAATCTACTTCTAGAAAACATAGCTGTAAATGCTACTGAAAAAGGAGGGAAGTGGATAGGACATGAAAGAACTGCTAACGAAATAAAAAAAGAATCTGATGAGTTTTTTAATGAAATAGAAAAAATTAAGGCTACAATCACTGAGAAGCAAAAAGAAAAAGATCCTGAGTTAATAGAATATTCTCAAATGGATAAAGGTGAAGCATTAGATGTAATCTGGTTTAAAGAAGGTTCGGATAAAGCTAAAAATGAATTTATCGAAATGATTCAGAATTACAGAGGTCATGTCATTCAGGTATTTGGAAGTCAATACCCAGAATATATAGAAATGGTAGAGGCTCGATTTTTTACGGGTGATATGAATAATAACGTAAAAAATAGAGACAATATAGATGAACCTTGGTTAGATTCTAGTTTTAAAGGATTTCCACTTATTTCTTCTCTTGCAAAACTCACAATGATGCAGAATGATATCCGTCAAACGGAACATGATGTTCTGACTACCTTGATGGGTAAAGAACTTAAGATGTCATCTAAAGTAAACTCAAATAACTATTCTAGTATGTTGTTAACTGAAAAGGGAGCCTACTATCCAGGGGAAGTTTTTGACGGAAGTGTTATACTAGGAAGAAAGGGTGGAGCTCAGAACCCAAATTCAGTTGACTTAAAACTTGACGGACGAACTTTAACAGAAAATGATTATGAATTAATCCCAGGAGGGATTAAGTTAAAAGTAAATTCAGGTAACCCTGGAGATCATTCTATTGTTGGGGATCTAGTTTTTTTAAATGAAGGTGAGGAGTCACGTATAAATGTTAATCAAACATATACTGTTATTTCAAAACCCAACTCTGCAGTAATTTCGGCAGATAAGATGAATGTTGTTTACAGAGGAGTACAGAATCCAATTACAATATCGATTCCAGGAATAATTGATTCAAAGGTCAAAGCATCAGCTCCTGGGTTAAAAAGAGTACGGGGTAGCAAATACAATTTATTTCCAGGTAAAGGAAGAGAAGTTAAAATTAATGTCTCTGGAACACTTCCTGATGGGAATAGAGTTTCTTCAGTTTCTAGCTTCAGAATCAAAGATATTCCAAAACCGGCAGGTTATTTTAGAGGCCAGTCTGGTTCTTTTACAATTCCAAAGTCTAGTCTAGAGAGAGGCTCTGTAGAGGCTAGATTAGAAGATTTTGATTTTGATTTACCTTTAGAGACCAAATCTTTTAGATTTAGAGCTCCTGGGCAACCAAGTATGGTAATTCAAGGAAACAAATTAGACAGAAAAGCAATAAACAGTTTAAGTCGAATTAAAAATGGTCAGACGGTAATTATTTCTGATATTGAAGTAATAATTCCTTCAAATCCGAGTTATAAGTTGAAACAAACATCGCCAATTTCGATTACGATAAATTAATCAACCCGAAGATGAAAAAAGGATTTTTTATTTTACTCTTTGTAATTGCGTTGCATTCCAACACCAGTTGGTCTCAAGCAAACCTACTCAATGCTAAAGTACCTCAGGAAGTAGGTATGAAAGTAGTAGAGGATCAAAGTCCTATTGCTTACGGTTATATAGATGACCGTGACGTTTTATGGTCAAAAACCATATGGGAAATTATCGATCTCAATGAGCGAATTAATTTTCCCTACTATTACCCTACAATCAATAATGGTTTATTGTCTAATAATCGAAAGTCCTTGTTCAGAATTTTATACGACAATATTGCTTCTGGTGAGATCACAGAAATTTATTCTACCTCTTATTTTATTGAAAGCGAAAAATTAACCTTTGAAGATTTGACAGATGTTTTGGTTTCAAGAAATTTATCATCAGAAGGAATTTCAAAGTCTAATGCTGGTGAGCAAGTTACAGAAGATGATTATGATACATATAAAATTGAATCAGATAAAATATCTCAATACCGTATTAAGGGGACTTGGTTTTTTGATAAACGCTTAGGAGAATTAAAGTACAGACTTTTAGGGATAGCACCTGTAGCACCAGATGTTTCTACTCTAAGTCAGGGTCCAGAGGCGATGAAAGATGCTTTAGTGCCTTTATTTTGGATATGGTTTCCAGATGCACGAGAAGCTCTTGCAAATAACGGTATATTCAATACTAGAAATTCTTCCCAACCGATTACTTATGACCATATGTTAAACTCTCGACGCTTTAACGCCACTATTTACAGAGAGGAAAATGTATATGAAGACCGCCAAGTAAATGAATATATATACGAGGATGCTTTACGTCAGCTTCTAGAGTCAGAACGGATCAAGTCTGAAATTAGAGATTTTGAGCAAGATATGTGGAGTAACTAAAAAGCATAAAACAAATGAAAAACGCTATTGGAAACAGTAGCGTTTTTTTTTGGGTACTTTTGAAATTATGATTGACTCTATTATAGTAGGATACGGTTTAGCAGGCTTCAATATTGCTTGGCAAATGAGTCAGCATCAAAAAGAATTTTTGATTATTTCAGATCATACCTTTAAAGGCGCAAGCACCAATGCAGCAGGAGTTTGTAACCCTACTGTTCTCAAAAGGTATACGATGGCATGGAATGGGATTGATTTTCTCAATTATGCCTTAGCTTATTACAAAAACATTGAGTCTGAGCTTGACAATCAGTTTTTTTATCCACTCCCTATTCATCGTATTTTTTACAAAGAGGTAGAACAAAACGACTGGATCGTTGCCTCACAAAGAGAGGGTTTGACTTCCTTTTTAAAGCCCGAACTAGTTCGCAAAACAACAACAGCCCTAAAAAATAAAGCAGGATATGGTATCGTGGAGGGGCTCGGTAAATTGGAAATAAATACCCTTCTAAAACGATATAAAGAAACTCGAAATCCCAATCAATTTTTGAATGAACCCTTTGATCATTCAGCCCTTATAATTTCAAAGAACAGCGTAGAGTACAAAGGCATTCTTGCTAAAAGAATTATTTTTTGTGAAGGTTTCGGTTTAAAACAAAACCCTTGGTTTGATTACTTGCCCTTGGTAGGTTCAAAGGGAGAATATTTAATTATCAAGGCTCCAAAATTATCCAGAAACCAAATCATCAAAGGGTCTGTTTTTATATCGCCTATGGGCAATGATTTGTTTTGGGTAGGTGCTAGTTTTTCTAGGAATGATAAAACAAATACACCCACAGTTGAAGGGAATTCATGGCTGGTCGAAAAGCTTAATGCCTTGCTAGACACTCCTTATGATATTGTTAAGCATGAGGCAGCCGTAAGACCCACAGTTATTGATCGAAGACCTCTCTTGGGAGTTCATCCTTTACATTCCAATATGTTCATTTTAAATGGACTAGGAACAAGAGGTGTGCTTATGGCTCCACTACTGTCCAAATGGCTAATGAAATATATAGATGAGGGAAAACAAATTCCAAATGAAGTAGCAATTAACCGTTTTGAAAGCTATTTTAGCAATCCAAAATAAAACATGCTTAACGCTCATCAAATTACAGTTAGTTTTGGAGGAGATACCCTCTTCGATGGCATTTCTTTTCGACTTGGTAAAGGAGATCGAGTTGGACTGATCGGGAAAAATGGGGCAGGAAAATCCACATTGTTGCGATTGATGTCACAAGAAAACACACCGACTTCAGGAACCTTTGCTTTTGAGAAAAACTGCAAAATTGGTTATTTGCCCCAAGACTTAGACTTTGAACATGGCAGAACAGTTTTAGAAGAAGCCTATCTCGCCTTTGAGGAGATCAAATCCATTGAGCAACGACAAGAAGCGATTCATCAATTTATGGAAACTACTCAGGATTTTGAAAGTCAATCTTATTTTGATCAATTAGATGAATTGAATGAGCTTAATACACGCTATGAAATGATCGGGGGTTATCATTATCAAGCACAAACAGAAAAAATATTATTGGGGTTAGGGTTTAGTATGCGCGATTTAAACGCCCCTACAGACACCTTTTCTGGAGGGTGGAGGATGCGTATTGAGTTAGCAAAATTACTCCTCAGAGATAACGATATATTACTTTTGGACGAACCAACCAATCACCTTGACATTGAATCCATTATTTGGTTGGAACAATTTTTAAAGAAATTTAAAGGCGCCTTGGTTTTAGTTTCTCACGATAGAATGTTTTTAGATCAGGTTACCAATCGCACCATTGAAATTGTCCAACAGCGGATTTTTGACTTTAAAAAGTCTTATTCTAAATACATGATTTTTAGAGAGGAGTTGAGAGCTCAACAGTTGGCTGCTCAAAAAAATCAAGAAAAAGAAATTCAGCAAACTGAAAAATTAATTGAGCGTTTTCGAGCAAAAGCATCCAAGGCGAGTATGGCACAATCATTAATTAAAAAGCTGGACAAGATTGACCGTATAGAAATTGACCCAGAAGAAAATAAAAGAATAAAATTTGAGTTTGCTATTTCACATCAGCCAGGTAAAATCATCCTACAAACCCATAATGTTTCAAAGGCTTATGAGGATATGCAAGTCCTTAGTGATGTTAATCTCGAGATTGAACGGGGTGAAAAAATTGCTTTTGTAGGGCAGAACGGACAGGGTAAATCTACTCTAGCGAAAATCATAGTTTCTGAAATTCAATACCAGGGAGAAGTCAAATTAGGACATAATGTTCAGTTGGGTTATTTTGCTCAAAACCAATCGACCTACCTCAATGGAGATCAATCCGTACTTGAATCTGCTGAAGATTCAGCTACTCCTGAAAACCGAACCAAAGTAAGAGATTTATTGGGCGCTTTTCTCTTTCCCGGTGAGGCGGTAGATAAAAAGGTTAAGGTTCTATCAGGGGGAGAACGAAATCGTCTTGCACTCTGTAAACTTTTATTACAGCCGTTTAATGTGTTGATTATGGATGAGCCTACCAACCATTTAGACATTGCCTCAAAAAATGTTTTAAAAGAAGCCCTACTAAAATTTAAAGGAACCTTAATTTTAGTTTCACACGATCGAGATTTTGTTCAAGGGCTGTGCGAAAAAGTTATTTCATTTAGAAATCAAGAGGTTAAGCCGTTTTTGGGAGACATTAATGCCTATTTGGAGGACAAGCAACTGGCCTCATTAAAAGAGCTAGAAAAAGGACCAGAGCAAGGCAAGTCTTCTTCAAAATCAACTGGTGGAGATTACAAAAAGCAAAAAAAGGCGCGCTCAAACGAGCAAAAAATTATTAAAGTTGAAAAGCAAATTAGCCGCTTAGAAAAACAAATCAAAGAGATTGATTTTGAGTTAGAGATCAATTATGAGCAAACCATAGCACAACCCAATTTCTTTGATTCCTATCAGCAGAAGAAACAAGACCTAGAGCGTTTGATGCAAGAATGGGAGGACCTTCAAGTTTAACTTTCTATCTCTTGAAGGTAGCGTTCTGCATCTAATGCTGCCATACACCCAGTACCTGCAGCGGTAACAGCCTGCCGGTATTCTTTGTCTTGTACATCACCGGATGCAAAAACACCTGGAAGGTTTGTTTTGGTTGTTTTTCCTTGAGTAATCAAATAGCCTGCTTCGTCCATATCAAGCTGACCTTTAAAAATCTCTGTATTTGGTTTATGACCGATTGCTATAAAGAGTCCTGTGATCGCAATCTCTTCAGTTTCTTGCGTTTGATTATTTTTCATTCGCAGTCCCTCGACTACTTGATTACCGAGTACTTCATCAATTTCAGTATTGTATCTCAGGTCAATATTGGATGTATTAGTCACTCGATGTTGCATGGCCTTGGAAGCACGCATTTTATCTTTACGAACGAGCATGGTGACTTTAGAACAAATCTTGGCGAGATAGGTTGCTTCTTCTGCAGCAGTATCTCCACCTCCAACAATCGCAACATCTTGGCCTTTATAGAAAAATCCATCACAAACAGCACAGGCAGAAACTCCACCACCTCGAAGTCGTTGTTCACTGGGAAGGCCTAAATATTTTGCAGTAGCTCCTGTACTGATTATTATTGTCTGTGCGTGGATTTCAGTTCCTCCGGCGGTAAAGGCTTTGTGGATTCCTCCTGTTGTTGTGGCCAGTTCTACTCTTTCAATCATTTCAATTCGAACCTCAGTCCCAAACCGTTCTGCCTGCTGTTGTAATTGAACCATCATGGTTGGTCCGTCAACACCTTCGGGATAACCAGGAAAATTATCAACTTCTGTGGTAGTCGTCAATTGACCACCAGGTTCCATACCAGTGTAAAGCACAGGTTTTAAATCTGCCCTTGCTGCATAAATTGCCGCCGTATAACCAGCTGGTCCGCTTCCAATAATTAATGTTTTGAGTACATCCATGAGGTTTTTATTTGTATCAAAAATAAAGCATATCTTTTAGTTGTATCTTCGTTTTAGATTAGAATTATTAATAAACTTATCAATGATTTCTTTGCCCAAAAATTTGCTCTTTTTTCTGTTGATATTCACCGCCTGCCAACCCCCCAATTCCAATACAGTAGAAGAAATAATCAAACAATCAAATGCAGTCTACGGCTATGATAATCAGGCTTATCAAATTGACTTTGACTTTAGAGATTACCATTATTCACTGGAGCGGAGCCAAGGGTTTTATTCGTATTCCAGACAAACGTTTAAGGAAGAAAAGAAAATTGTTGACCTCATGACTACTGTTGATAAATTAAAGCGCTTTGAAAATGATAGTTTGATTGTTCTGCAGGACAGTATTCGAAAGCTGTATTCCAATTCATTGAATTCCGTAATGTATTTTTTTCAGTTGCCAAGACCACTTCAAGATCCTGCCGTAAACGCCGAACTATTAAATTCAGTTGTAATTGAAGGGAATCCCTATTGGACTTTAAAAATAACTTTCGATCAAGAAGGTGGAGGTGAGGATTTTCAAGATGAATTCAGGTATTGGATTAGCAAAAAAAATTATCAAATTGATTTTTTGGCATACAACTATCTTACCGATGGTGGAGGTACTCGATTTAGAAAAGCCAAAAATAAAAGAATGCTGGAAGGATTTTTATTTCAAGATTATATCAATTACAAGCCAGAGTCAAAATTTACACCCTTGGATAGCCTTCCCTTATTTTTTGAGCAAGGAAAACTCAAAGAGTTATCCCAAATTGAAAACAAGAAAATTAAGGTGAAGCACCCTTAAATTTTCCAATACCCCCCTTTTTGATTTATGTAAAAGAGGGTATTGAATGATGCCAGCTTAGATTAGGCTTTGATTTTAGACTGTTCGTCAATTATAAATTCTCTACAATCTGCAAAGCGATCAAAGATTCTCTCCTCAGGAATAAGCTCTCCTATGATTCCAATCATTTTCATCAAATATTTTGGTTGTGATTGGATACCTACCATTAGAATTTCAATTTCTTTTTGATATAGATCTAGGAGGACATCTTCCAGAGCAAAAAGACCAGACTGGTCAATAAAGGGAACCTTATCCATTCTGATAATTAAAATACTGGCTGTTTTAGGTATTTGTTTGGAAATATTTACAAATTCTGAGGTAAATCCAAAAAATAATGGACCGCTTAGATGTTTGATAAAAACATTTTCTTTAAAAGAATCGCTCAGCTTGGTTTCGTCCTTCCAGGCTTTTTCCTTTGAAATTGTTGAAACCCTTGCATCATCTTTTGAGATATCCCCCATCTTTTTCATAAAGAAAAGCGAAGCTAAATCAAGTCCGATACCTACAGCATAGACCAAATTCCAAAAAACAGATAATATCAAAACAACAACCATAACGGTTACCTCAGAGCGAGGTATTTTGGAAAGTGTATTCAGTCCTTTATAGTCCATAACACCTATACCTACTGTAACTAAAATCCCTGCCAATGCAGCTGCCGGAATTTGAGAAGCAAGTGGACTTACCGCTAATAAAATTATTAATAGTACCAGGGATGCGACCATGCCTGAGACTCGTGTCTTCCCTCCAGAGTGGATGTTGACTACAGTTCGTATTGTAGCGCCTGCTCCAGGAATTCCTCCAAAAATGGCACCTATTGAATTCCTAATTCCCTGTCCGATCAGTTCTTTATTAGGGAGGTGTCTTGTTTTGGTTAGGTTGTCAGCGACGATGGATGTAAGTAAAGAGTCAATCGCTCCAAGTAAAGACAAGGTCAAAGCTGTAAGGATATAGGGAATTAAGTGTAAAAAACTAAATTCAGTAAAAATGGTCCATTGTATTTTGGGGAAGCCATCTGGAATTTGCTGAATGGAGATATAGTCCACCCCAAAGCCTATCGCAGCTGCTGATACGATTAAAAGTGCTACTAAAGTACTCGGGATAGCAGTAGTGATTTTTTTAAATCCATAAATAATAATAATGGTACTGATCGCTATGATCACTTAGATCCAATTGATTCCTCCCAAAGCTCTCGGTAAAGTTTTAATTGTTCCCACAACTCCTGACGAATTATTTTTTGCAAGATTTACATCCTCTTCGTGAATAGAGTTTTCATTTACCTTCCAGCTCTACGAATCGTTTCTTCGAAATCTTCTAAAACCAAAAGCCCTTCCTTAGATTCATCAACTAGAATTTTTTCCAGTATGCGTTCCTCAGCTAAGGGTTTGAACTGCTCTACGTATTCGGCATCATTTTTTACATCATAACCTAAAACAGGCAGAATTTGGGTAATTAGAATAATGACACCTATGGCTGTCATAAATCCAGAAACTACAGGATAGGGAATGTACTTAATGTATTTTCCAACGCCCAAAACACCAAGTACAATTTGAAAGAGACCACTGAGTAAAAACACTCCTAGTATATAGGGAAGTGCTTGTTCAAGAGATCCATTATGAGCACCTAAAATAGTAGCGATAACGACCATACTAACAGCTGTCATCGGGGCAGTTGGTCCTGAAATTTGAGTTGGTGTTCCACCAAACAAAGCGGCAAAGAAACTTAAAAAGATTGCTCCGTAAAGACCAGCACTAGGTCCTAATCCTGAGCTTACTCCAAAGGTCAAAGCCAGTTGAAGCGCAACGATGCCAGCGGTTAAACCGCCTAGAACATCTCCTTTAATATGTTTAAATAGATTTTTCAATTGAAGTAGGTTTTTGCTTTCCCTTAAGGGAAAATGAGTAAGATTTTTTTAAGTTATGAGGGACTAAACTGCATTTTGGGGAGGGGGAGTGCCTCCCTTTAGATAGATGTCTTGATAGTGATGATCAAACCAAAATTTGAAACTAAAGAGTGAATTTTTTTTACCTTCCTTTAATTGAGGTTCAAAGAAAAAAACAGTCTCATCCAGTTCTTCCTTTTCCATTTCAATATCTTTTTCAATATTAACCAGAACAACAGCCTCTTTAAGTGAATGATCGTTTAGGGCAACGATAGTAGGGGCAACTATTCCTAGGCAAATATTAAGAAGTAGAATTAAAACTACACTTTTTTTCATGGGGCTAATTTGAACTAAAAATAAGAATTATAAAATTCAAAAAAGTCAAAAAAGAAAAACTATTGTTAACTAGAAATCTTAAATTTGAAATTCACTGCAATAGTTACATATCATGCAATCATTAAATACCAAGCGCTTAGTTTATAAAGCACCAGGTAGTTTTGAGGAAACTCGTTACGAAAAACTTCACAATGTAATCTGCGAAAGTCCCAACGAAGGCTCAAAATTAATTGCCCAAGAAATAGCTTCTTTGATCAACGAAAAACAGAAGCAAAACAAAATGTGTGTTTTGGGTTTGGCTACAGGTTCCAGCCCTATAAGTATTTATAGAGAATTGGTTCGGATGCACCAAGAAGAAGGCTTGAGTTTTAAAAATGTGATCAGCTTTAATCTAGACGAATATTATCCACTTTCTAAAGAAGACGTTCAGAGTTATCACTACTTTATGCATACTCATTTATTTAATTATGTTGATATTAAACCTGAGAATATCAATATTCCAAATGGTGAAGTAGCAATGGATGAGGTCAGGAATTTTTGTATAGGCTACGAGGAAAAAATTCAGGAAGTGGGAGGGATTGATCTTCAAATTCTGGGAATTGGTAGAACAGGACATATTGGTTTTAATGAGCCAGGGTCGCACAGGAATTCACGGACACGAACAATTACCTTAGATCATCTTACGCGTTATGACGCAGCACCATCTTTTCAAGGTATAGAATACGTTCCTCGTAAGGCGATTACTATGGGAATTCAAACCATACTTTCAGCCAAAAGAGTTCTGCTCATGGCATGGGGGACGAATAAGGCGGGGATTATTCAAAAAGCAATAGAAGGAGCGATATCACCCATGATACCTACTACCTATCTTCAATTGCATAAAAACACGACCCTTGTTCTTGATCATGAAGCAGCCTCAGAACTCACTAGAATAAAAACTCCTTGGCTAGTAAGTCACTGTAAATGGGATGAGGCCTTACGCTCTAAAGCAATTGCATGGCTTTCTTCTACTACTGCAAAATCAATTTTAAAACTGACCGATGAAGATTACAATCAACATGGGATGTCAGACCTATTAGCCTCTCACGGTTCGGCATACGATTTAAATATCGAGATGTTTAACAGATTACAGCGATCCATTACCGGTTGGCCAGGAGGAAAGCAAGATGCTGACGATACCTACCGTCCAGAACGCGCATTGCCCAAAAAGAAAAGGGTTTTAATATTCAGTCCTCATCCTGATGATGATGTCATCTCCATGGGAGGTACCTTTGATCGTTTGGTAGCCCAAGGACACGAAGTGCATGTTGCCTATCAAACTTCTGGGAATATTGCGGTTTCAAATGAAGACGCCATTCGATTTTTAGAAGTAACTCAAGACTTGTTACAATCTGATAAAAGTAAAAAGGTAGAGAACCTAAAACAGGAGTTTAACGAAATGAATCCTCAACACCCTACACCAAGAGGAATTTGTGAGTTAAAAGGGAGTATTCGGAAAAGAGAATCTCTCGGGGCAACACGCTATATTGGTATAGCTGACAGTCAAGTTCATTTTATGAATTTACCTTTTTATGAAACAGGTTTAATCGATAAAAACCCCATGTCTGATAAAGACATAGATCAGACCAAAGCGTTGATAGAGGAATTAAAACCGCATCAAATATACGCAGCTGGAGATTTAGCCGATCCCCATGGAACACATAGGGTTTGTTTGGATATTATTTTTGCTGCTTTAAAAGCTTTAAAAGCCAAGTCTTTTATGAAAGACTGTTGGGTATGGCTTTATCGAGGAGCTTGGCATGAATGGGAAATTCACGAAATTGAAATGGCTGTTCCTATGAGTCCAGATCAAGTTTTAAGAAAACGGAAGGCTATTTTTTATCACCAATCACAAAAAGATGGAGTCATGTTTCAAGGCAATGATCATCGAGAATTTTGGATTCGTGCTGAAGATCGAAATGCAGACACTGCAAAAAAATACAAAGACATGGGACTTTCAGAATATGCCGCAATAGAAGCCTTTAAACGTTATCATTTCTGATTTAACTCTATTGATTCGATCCCATATCGATAGGCAGCTCTTAAGTAGTCGATATGGCCGAGTGTATCTAAGAAAAAACTTCTTCTGGTTTTGTTCAAAGATAAGCCTGTTTGAGTTTCATAGCTGTCGTTTAAAATCAAACTCGTACGCCTGCTGTGTATTACTTTTACAGCTCTAATCTTATAATTCTTTGGATGGAAGTAATAAAACCAAAGATCAGCTTCAGGGTCATCAGTGTATGAGACTTTTAAAGTTAAAACCTCAATAGAATCTAGAATTGTTTGCTTCCCCAAATAGACTTTTTTTGCTGAAGGATCAGTGAGCTTAAAAGGCTGCCAAAAAACATAAAGTGCCGCATCTAAATTTGTAGCTGCTCGAATTAGTTCTAAGGAGTCCTTTACCATTTCTCCATCTTTAAATAAACTCACTTTATTAGATTTTTTTTCAGCAAAAAATGCACTCTCTTTATTTTTCCAAGCAATTGAGGTCTGGTCTGGATTCCACTGGTGGGTGATATATTGATCAACTGTTTTTTCTAATTCTCCAGATTTAGTGTAAAGGGAGGTTGATTTACTGTATTGAATGGATTTGATTGTCTTGAGCAAATCCAATCCACCATGTGCTGCGATACTTTTTTGAATAAGGGTTTCCGAGTTCATTGAAGACTGGGAGCAATTATTGTGTAATAGAAATACACCAATTAGGATAAGCTTGGGGATTACTGTTTTTTTTAATAAATAGGAAAGCATCAATTAATTCGTATTTTAGGTAAAAATATTGTTTTCATGGTACATTACAGCACACTTCAATTTAAAGCCCTAATATTCTTAATACTCATTCAATTTAATTTTTTAACAGCACAGCAAAAATTTTCTAAAAGACAGATTCAAAAAATCAAAACAGCAACGTTAGAAGCTGTTGACAGTCGTCATAAAAACACCCAGGTGATGATTGATAAAGTTTTTAGTTTTGCTGAGTTGGGTTTCCAAGAGTACGAGTCTTCAGCTTATTTAGTAAGTATACTCGAAGCTGCAGGCTTTGAGGTTGAAAAAGGAATTTCTGGTATTCCAACTGCTTGGATGGCTAAATGGAGTTATGGAGAAGGTCCTACCATAGCTTTGGGAAGTGATGTAGACTGCATCCCTAAAGCTTCTCAATATCCAGGAGTAGCCTATCATAAACCAATGGTTGAGGGTGCCCCAGGACATGGAGAAGGTCATAATTCGGGTATACCGGTTATAGTCACTGCGGCCTTGACTCTACAAGAACAAATGAAAAACAACAATCTTGGCGGTACTTTGGTGGTTTGGCCAGGAATAGCAGAAGAATTGGTTGCTTCAAAGGCATGGTATGTAAGAGACGGCTATTTCGATAAAATTGACATGTGTATTTTTACTCATGTAAGCAGCAATCTATCAGTATCATACGGTCAGGCAAGAGGAACAGGTTTAATCTCAGTTGAGTATACTTTTGAAGGTGAGGCGGCACATTCCGCAGGCTCACCGTGGAGAGGCAGAAGTGCTTTAGACGCTGCTGAACTGATGAATGTAGGGTGGAACTACAAAAGAGAGCATTTACATCCTCTAAAACGTTCACACTCAATCTTTACAGACGCAGGAGATCAGCCTAATGTAGTTCCTTCCAAAGCTTCTATTTGGTTTTATTTAAGAGATATTACTTATGATGGGATCATGAAAATGTATAATGATGCCAATAATATAGCAGAAGGAGCAGCGCTAATGACGGACACTAAGGTGAGTTCTAAGATTGTGGGGACTGCTTGGCCTCGTCATTTTAATAAAGTAATTGCAGAAACCATGTATGCCAACATTCAAACTGTAGGGCTACCTGAATGGTCAGAAGCCGATCAAACACTAGCTAAAGCTGTTCAGCAAGAGGTGGAGTCCAAAAATACAGATGGCCTCGCACTAGAACTTTCCAAACTTGGAAAGCCTCTTAAAAATCCAAGAAGTGGAGGGTCTGATGATATCGGTGATATTTCATGGACGATTCCAACGGTAACGCTTCGTTTCCCATCTAATATTCCAGGACTTCAAGGGCATCACTGGTCAAATGCTATCGCCATGGCAACTCCTATAGCTCATAAGGGGGGGACAGCAGGAGCAAAAGTTGTGGCAACGACGGTAATTGACTTTTTGACACAGCCAACACTTCTCAAGCAGGCAAAAGATTATTTTCAAAATGTTCAAAGCAAAGAGACAAAATACCAACCGATGATTTCGGAAAAAGACCCACCTCCAATTTATTTGAATAAAGGGATCATGGATCAATATAGACCAGCCTTGGAAAAGTTTTATTTCGACGAGTCTAAATACGACACTTATCTAGAGCAATTAAATATCGAGTATCCAACCCTAAAATAAGCTAGATGAGGCTATATTTTTCAACCCTATTTTTTATTGTTAGCGGATTTCTTTTTTCTCAGCAAGCCGCCTCCAAAAAAGATTCATTAGCTGTTGTCAAGGTTTTGTTTGACCAACAAGACCATTGGAACAAAGGTGATTTAAACGCCTTTATGGAGGGCTATTTAAAGTCGGATGAGTTGGTTTTCTCCGGAGCCTCTGGACCAATTTATGGATGGGAGGCCACGCGAGATCGCTATAAGAGAACATATTCAGATCGTGTAAAAATGGGAGAATTAAAATTTGATGTTCTTCACCTTTTAGCTCTTAGTCCCACGGTAATCCAACTTCAAGGGAAATTCTATTTAACACGAACCATAGGGGATGCACAAGGTTTTTTTACGTTAAATTGGGTTCGTGTAAAAGATAAGTGGTACATCATTTCTGACCATACTTCAGCCTCAACTTTATAGATTATGCAGCGAAAAATTGCCCTTGTATTGGGTCCCTTACTTTTTATACTTATTCAATTTTTAAAGCCTTTTGAGGGCTTGTCTGATCAAGGCCACGCAGTTTTGGCAACTACCCTTTGGATAGCCGTTTGGTGGGTAGTTGAAGCAATTCCTATTGCAGCTACCGCTCTTTTGCCCATTGTACTCTTTCCCCTGAGTGGCGGGATGGAGTTAGCTACGACTACCGCTTCATTTGGGCATCGATATGTTTTTCTTTATTTGGGAGGTTTTTTGATTTCAATAGGCATAGAAAAATGGAATTTACACCGACGGATTGCCCTCAATATCATAGCTTTTATTGGCTCTGATATTCGTAAAATTATTTTGGGGTTTATGCTTGCTACCGCATTTCTATCCATGTGGATTTCAAATACAGCAACATCAGTGATGATGCTTCCAATTGGAATTGCGATCATCAAACAGTTAAAAGATAATCCAGATACGGTAGAAGATGAAAATCTTATTTTCGGTAAAGCCTTAATGTTGGGAATTGCATACAGCGCCTCAATCGGTGGGATTGCAACACTTATAGGAACACCGCCAAATTTAGTATTGGCAGGGGTCGTTCAATCTACCTATGGATATGAAATTTCCTTTTTGGAATGGTTTAGTTTTGGATTTCCAATTTCAATTGTACTCTTGGCTTTTTGTTGGGTCTACCTTACGCGTAAAGCTTTTAAGTTTAAACAGACTGAATTTCCAGGAGGAAAAAAGGAAATTTTACGTTTAAAAAACGATTTAGGACCCATTAGTTATGAAGAACGCTGGGTAGCTGTAGTTTTTTCGTTGGCTGCTTTTTGTTGGATTACCCGTTCATTTCTTTTGCAGCCTTTATTTCCAAAAATTGACGATACCTTAATTGCTATTTTATTTGGTTTAGCGCTATTTGTCATTCCCTCAAAAAGACAAGGTCAGCCGTTATTAAATTGGAAGGATACCATCAACCTTCCTTGGGGGATCATCTTGTTGTTTGGAGGAGGAATGGCTTTGGCAAAAGCTTTTGAAGAAAGTGGGCTAGCAATTTGGTTGGGTCAATTGATGACCGAATTTGGAGGACTTTCATTATTCTTATTGTTACTTCTCTTGATTGCTGCGATCAATTTTTTAACTGAAATCACTTCGAATTTAGCAACTACAGCCATGCTGCTTCCCGTATTGGCTCCACTAGCTCTGGAAATAGATGTACACCCTTTTGGGCTTATGGTTGGAGCGGCGGTTGCGGCTTCCTGTGCCTATATGCTTCCAGTGGCTACACCCCCAAATGCAGTAGTTTTTGGATCGGGATATTTGAGAATACCCGATATGGTTTCTAAGGGAATAGTCATGAATATTGTTTCAATATTGTTTATAAGCCTTATGGTCTATTTCCTTTTACCCTTGCTTTGGGGGATCAACCTTGAATCCTTTCCTGCAGCGTTAATTCCTTAGGGGAATTCAATTGGAAAGTCAAAATAGGTTTGTGGAAAGGGTTCTTGATTTAAAGTAAAGTGCCACCACTCCTTGTCATAGGGTTTAAAACCGTTTGCTAGCATCAGTTCTCTAAGTAAATTTCTATTGGCTTTTTGCTTTTCTGAAATTGCAGGGTAACTAAAATTGGAAAGTTCACCAAAAAAGTCCCATGAACCCCCCATGTCGACTTCTTTCCCTTTGTTTTTCCCCTTTAAATAAATCAAGCTTAGGTCAACTGTACTTCCTCTGCTGTGTCCACTTTTTGATGCGATAAAGCCTAAATCAAAAAGTCTATTTTTTGCGGGTGTAGGATAGTAAATGTGTTTAGTCAGTGTGTCACTAGGGATTTTGGACCAGCGAATAAAGTCATTGACAGCGGTTTGAGGGCGGTAAGCATCGTAGATTTTTAGGCCCAAGCCCATAAGTTTTAATTCGGCTTGAACTTTTTTCAAATGATGAGCTAAAGCTGAGGTCCCTATTCCAATACTGTCATTATAGCCAGCCACAGGGCGCCCCATAAAATTATTTGCCCCTGCATACCGTAATTCAATTTGTAAATCTGGAATAGAATCTGTTAGTGCAGTAAAACCTTCTGGCAGCTGAGCATTTAAAAATTGAGAAGTAATCAACCCTATCAATACAAGGCTAATTTTGTAATGCATAGTCCAATAGTTTTCCTCTTATACCTAGTTTGTAGAGTGCACGTTGTTCTCTTGAAGGATACACTCGATTGCTCAAGAAAATAATAAAACAATCTTCCGAAGGATCTACCCATACAAATGTCCCTGTAAATCCACTGTGACCAAAACTTGAGGGTGAAGCTAAATTAGATGGATAAGCATCTTGATTTTCTGAAACACTCGGTTTGTCAAACCCCAAACCTCTACGATTGGTGCTTTCAGGATAGGTTCTTTGGGTAAATAGTTTAACAGTTTCAGGTTTGAGCAGTATTTTTCCATTGTAGGATCCCTTATTGAGCATTAATTCTAAAAGCGGAGCAATAGAGCTAGCGTTTGCAAATAGACCCGCATTTCCATTAATTCCTCCTATCAGTGCTGCAGCTTCATCGTGAACCCACCCTTGGACTAACTGTTTCCTGAAGAGGTTGTCGTATTCTGTGGGTACAATTTCACTCTTGGGGAAGTATCTTGTGGGCAAAAACGATAAGCGTTGTAGTTGTAGGGGGTTGTAAAAATGCAATTTTAAAAAGGATTCAAAAGACAGACCACTTAATTGTTTGGTCAGTTCAGGAACTAAAAAAAACCAAAGTCCAGAATATAAGTATTCACCAACAGTCTTAATCTCTGTCTTGCGGATACGTCGAATGATTTTTTTAGGATAATTTTTGAACACATATAAGGAGTCACTAATTTGAGTTGGATATCTTTTGGTCTGATTTGTTTTTAAGGTTCTGGGCTTAAACTTTCCATTTTTTTTACGAACAAAATTTTGATGAGCTATGTAGGGAATCCATCCTGAACTGTGACTCAAAACCTGTTTAAAACTAGATTCTTTTTTATTACTTCTTTTCAGATAAGGGAGGTACTCAGAAACCCTTTCATTTAGATCAATATCGTATAGTTCATAGAGTTTCATAAAAGCAAGGGTACCTGCGAGTATTTTAGTAACAGAAGCCAGATCGTAGAGGTCTGTATTTTTTACTTTTACAATAGAGTCATAGGTGTGATATCCATAAGACTTTAAGAGTTGGACACTGTCTTTTTTGTAAATGAGCAGTTGAGCCCCTGGGAAGGCTTTATTTTGGATACCCATTTCAACTAAGCTATCGGCAATAAAATGAAGATCCTTATTTTTCTCTTGTGCATTTAGCCTTAAGTTAAGACCAAAGAAAACAACAATTAAGACACAAATAATTTTATACATACCGTGATTAATGCGTAACTTGAATTATGCTTATTTTTATAAATTTAAACCAAATAAAGAAAGTAGCGTATAAAACTGGCTAATCTTGAAACATCTCCAGAAACTAATTCATAAACTCCCCTATATATTCTTTACGGTAAGTTTCTTTGTATATTCTTTAACTCTTTTTGCTCAAGAAGAAGAAGAGCCCGACGAATTGCTTCCCTTTGATGCGGTTATTCAGTCAGAGATGGGCGGTAAGCGCACGAAGTTTTATGGGAATACTCGTTTTAATTTTAATCAGGCGTATTTTTCAAATTGGATTTCTGGAGGAGAAAGTGCCTTAACTCTTTTATACGGGCTGGATTACAACTTTAACTATTCAGATCGAAATGCCCTTGTATGGGATTCCAATCTATTACTCTCTTTAGGTACTACGTATATTTCGGGAAGTAAATACTTAAAAAAAGCTGACGACCGATTTGAAATTAACTCTCTAGTAGGTAAGCAAATCAATACTTACTGGAATTATTCTGGCTTTTTAAACTTTAAAACTCAATTGTTGCCTGGTTTTAAGTTTTTCAATCAAGACGGAGAAGAGCTTAGAGAAAGGGTTTCACAATTTTTATCGCCTGCCATACTCCAGGCAGGGTTAGGATTTTACTATAAAAAAAATCAAGATTTCTGGGTGAATATGTCTCCGGTTTCTGCCCGTATGATTATCGTTTCTAAAAAGTTTACTCAAGAGTTAGAAGCTGAGAGTAAATATTTTGGGGTTGACTTCAACAAACGCTCTAAGTTCTTTTTTGGAGCATTAATTTCGGGTTTTTATAAAAAAGAAATTATGGAAAATATCATCTGGGAAAATAAATTTAGCGTCTATGTAAACTACCTAGAAAAGACAGAAAACGTTGATTTCGATTGGAATTCTAATATGCGGTTTAAGGTCAACAGTAAAATCTCTGGAAATTTTATTTTACATCTTCTTTACGATGATGATTTGATTGGAAAGCTCCAAGTAAGAGAACTTTTAGGTTTGGGAATTAACATTGATTTA
>Ga0181563_10000192_pt1 | contig 55409 bp, 46 predicted proteins | sample 011ome_25_FD_133759 | JGI IMG/M metagenome (GOLD analysis project Ga0181563, IMG submission 133759) | Coastal salt marsh microbial communities from the Groves Creek Marsh, Skidaway Island, Georgia - 011512CT metaG (megahit assembly) | ecosystem: Environmental > Aquatic > Marine > Intertidal...
TACCATCTTTCAGGTAAAATATCCTTTGTTGCAGATTCATAATCTTTTTTGGTGCATGCTAATAACGCAACAGTTTTTGTTTTATTATTCAAATGTGAATCATTTGTTAATTCCATCCACCAACGATCACTTTTTTCGCTTTTGTAAAAGACCAAGGTCTGGTCCGAAAGTGTTACTGAATATTTTAAAAAGTCTTCTTTGGTATTGACAGGGTGCTCATCGAAACGAAACTGAACCCCTTCGATAAAATACCACACGATTTGTGCCAATAACTGATCCATCATTGGAGTCGCAATGAGCTCGTGCAATCCAAAAAAACTTACCCGATCACTAATTCCAGCATACCGACTCAACGCGCAGATCGATCTAGAATCGATTCCGTTTGGCTGTCCTTTGAGCGGGTCTGCAAGGGCTTGCCAGGACAAGCACTTCATATCAAAACCTACAACATCTGCATCTCTAAATACGGGTTCTGCTAGGGATAGATCGTCTAAAAGTTGTCCCAGTCGAATACCGTCAAAATACAATTTGTCCATCAAGTCTTTTTCTTCGATCGCACAATAATAACTCTGATACCCCAGATTGGTATAATTGTGTAACACGTTGGGTTTTTCCATAATGATTTTACTCATGTAGGAACGGTCTGAGATCAGCTTGTCTTCTTGAGAAAAATCAAAAGAACGATCTACAGAAACAATATTGACCAATTGTTTGAATTCTTGAAAGACCTGGTAAACAGGAAAAATCAGGTCGTGACTTCCGCCTATAAAAATAGGGATGATATTCATTTGCTTTAGGTGATATCCTATTTCTTTAACGGCAAAATAGGTGTCTTCCACCTTGTCGCCATTAGGCAAGTCCCCTAGGTCTGCAATTTTTAAATTCCAATTTCCTGGATACAATTCGTAAAATGATTTTCTAAATCGATTGACATCGTATTGGGCATTGGCAAAAAAACTGTTGCGCTGTTCAGAAAGTCCAATAATCGCTAGTTGAAGTCCCCTCAACTCTGGGAGTCCCGAACCCTCTGTATGAATCGCGATGTTTTTACCCAAAACCTGTTTAGGAGACAAGGCTAGTCCTGCAATAGCTTCGTTTGCTACTGGAAGCAATACTTCTAAACTCATTTTTTCTTTGCCGTTTTTCTTTTTGGTTTTGGAGCTCCAAGGTGTTTTTCTGCGTCGGCAAGCGTCAGTTTTACAGCATCCACCTCTTTGCCAATTTCGACTTTCTGCTTACCTCGAATAATGTGGTGTCTGCCCCAGCGTGCTTTTTCTACACGTATTCCTGCTTCCTCCCAGTCGTGAATAATTTTATCTTTTTCTTTTTGAATTTTTTCATCTATTAAAGTGACGATGTCCTGCTCACTCAAGTTGTCAAAATCGTATTTTTTATTGACATTTATAAAAAGACCACTCCACTTTAAATAGGGTCCAAAACGACCCACTCCCTTGGTTACAGGAAGGTCTTTGTGTGTGTAAATAGGGGCGTCTGCTTTTTGTTTTTCGTCAATTAATTGTTCTGCAGTTTCTAGATCAACCTCGGTCGGTAACATCCCCTTGGGCAACGAAACAAAAACCCCTTTGTGCTTGATATAAGGACCAAATCGACCGTTGTTTACAACAACCTCTTCCTCTTGATAGGTTCCCAGGGCTTTAGGCATTTCAAAAAGCTCCAAGGCCTCTTCAAAAGTGATGTTTTCCAATTGCTGATTGGGGCCCAAACTGGCAAAAATTGGTTTTTCTTCTTCTTCGGGATCTCCAATTTGTGCAACGGGTCCAAATTTTCCTAATCGAACCTTTACAGGGCGTCCAGAACGAGGATCCACACCTAACACACGCTCACCAGATTCTCGTTGGGCATTTTCCTTCACATCTTCTACTGTGATGTGAAATTGTTGGTAAAACCCTTTAAGCATTTGCGTCCAATCTTTTACTCCTTTGGCTATATCGTCAAAATTCTGCTCTACCTCTGCAGTAAAATTAAAATCGAGGATGTCTTTAAAATTTTCTACCAAAAAATCATTGACAATCATTCCAATATCGGTAGGGATAAGCTTCCCTTTGTCGGCGCCTACTCTTTCCGTTAACTTTTCAGTTTGAATAGTTCCTTCCTTTAACGTCAACTGCTTATAGTCTCGATCGGTTCCTTCTGAAGCCCCTTTTTCTACGTAGTTCCGATTTTGAATGGTCGTAATGGTAGGGGCATAAGTAGAAGGTCTTCCAATACCAAGTTCTTCCATTTTTTTAACCAATGAAGCTTCTGAATACCGATAGGGAGGTCGTGAAAAACGTTCTGTAGTTACCATTTTTTTTAAAAGAAGTGTTTCTCCTAATTGAACCTTAGGGAGCATGGTATTGTCTTCATCGTCCTGATCGTCCACTCCTTCTAGGTAGAGCTTTAAAAATCCATCAAAGGTGATAACTTCTCCTTTCGCTATAAAGGGATCGGAGTGGGTGTTGGCTTCAATCCGAATTTGAGTTCGTTCTAGAGCAGCATCGCTCATTTGCGAAGCCACGGTCCTGCGCCAAATCAATTCGTAGAGTCGTGCCTGATCGTAATCGATATTGAGTTGCTTTTTTGAAAAGTCTGTAGGACGAATGGCTTCGTGTGCTTCCTGCGCCCCTTTGTTTTTAGTTTTAAATTGACGGGGCTGTAAATAGGTTTTTCCGTAATCAGATTCAACCTGGGCACTGATGTTTTTTTTGGCCTCATTGGAAAGGTTAACACTGTCGGTTCGCATGTAGGTAATGTGTCCCGCTTCATAAAGTCGCTGTGACAAGGTCATCGTCTTACTTACCGAAAAATAAAGTTTTCTGGAAGCTTCTTGCTGTAGCGTTGAGGTGGTAAATGGCGGTGCAGGACTTTTCTTTGCAGGACGTGTATTGATATCACCAACGGTAAACTGAGCCGTCGTGTTTTTTTGAAGAAATGCAGTCGCCTCTTCCTTAGTATCTACTGTTTTTTGAAGTTGAGAAGGAATGAGTTTGTTGTGCTCTGTTTGGAAAAGAGCCTGTGTTTTAAAGCTTCGTTCAGGTAGGAAATTTCTGATTTCACGTTCTCGTTCTACAAGGATTCGAACCGCGACAGATTGGACACGACCTGCAGATAAGCCCCCTTTTACTTTACGCCACAACACAGGTGATAATTCATAACCCACCAGTCGATCCAAAATCCTTCTTGTCTGTTGTGCATTGACTAAATCGTAATTGATGTCTCGCGGGTTTTCTATCGCTTTAAGTATGGCATTTTTTGTGATTTCAGAAAAAACGATCCGCTTGGAGTTTTCCTTTGTGAGGTTTAAAGTATTGGCCAAATGCCACGCAATCGCCTCACCCTCACGGTCTTCATCACTAGCTAACCAAATGGTTTCTGCTTTACTAGCAAGGCTTTTTAACTCCTTTACAATTTTCTTTTTGTCACTGCTTACAATGTATTTTGCCGAAAAATCCCCTTGCACATCTACTCCTAATTCTTTGGAAGGGAGGTCTGCAATATGACCAAAACTAGAAGCTACTTTGTACTCCTTACCTAAAAACTTTTCAATGGTTTTTGCTTTTGCAGGAGATTCTACAATGACTAAATTTTTGGCCATGGATGCTAAATTTTGTGGACAAAAGTAGGTAAGTTTTTTTGGAACTATAAAATTTTAAAGGGTTCAAATATTAATTTTCTGTTATTTATCTTGTAAATTCACCTTCCGAAAACACAAACTTCCAACACATGAAGACGCTGGATTTAGCTCCGATAAAAAGCCTCTTTGAATCCGAATTACTCCTTGAGATTGAAAAAGTAGGAATTCACAAAAAAATCCCTCAAGGTGAATTGATGATTGATCTAGGCGAAAAAGTTCAATTCATTCCACTAATTTTAGAAGGCGCTATCAAAGTGGTCCGAGAAGATGAATCGGGAGATGAGTTGCTTTTGTATTTTGTAGAGTTTGGCAATACCTGCGCCATGACGTTAAACTGTTGTTTAGGTCATTCTAAAAGCGAAATTAGAGCGCTCTGTGAATCTGATGTCAGCTTGATTATGGTTCCTGTTCAACATATGGACCCCTGGCTTTCTCAATACAAGTCCTGGCGTTCTTTTGTGTTCAACAGCTTTAATACGCGTCTTTCAGAAATGCTAAAAGCGGTGGATGCACTTACTTTTTTAAGACTAGACGAACGTTTAAAAAACTATTTGTTGGAAAAAAGCAAAGTCCTTAAAAACAAAACGATACATATTACACATTTTGAAATTGCTTCTGACTTAAATTCTTCCCGAGTTGTTATTTCGCGTTTATTAAAACAATTGGAAAACGATCGATTTGTCGCTTTGGGTAGGAATACCATAAGCTTGATTGACTAATTCGAAACCTTGTAACAAATGTTACTCCGATTCTGTTTTAGAGTCCTATTTTTGTATAAAATTAAATCAAACTGAAAACCTATTTTCCCATATTAACCTGGCTTTCAGACTACAAGTCTGATTATCTTAAGAGTGATGTAGCAGCTGGAATTACGGTTGCTGTATTGCTTATTCCCCAAGGAATGGCCTATGCATTAATCGCAGGCTTACCCCCCTTATACGGTCTTTATGCAGCCTTAGTTCCACAAATCGTGTATGCTTTTTTAGGAACTTCCAGACAACTGGCTGTGGGTCCTGTGGCGATGGACTCCCTCTTGGTGGCTGCAGGTCTGGGTGCCCTGAGCATTGTAAATCCAAGTCAGTACATCCAAATGGCTATTCTATTAGCACTGCTGATGGGTGCCTTACAACTCATTCTGGGTTTGTTGCGGATGGGATTTATCGTTTCCTTTTTATCAAAACCTGTAATCAAAGGGTTTACTGCTGCCGCAGCAATCATCATTGGATTGAGTCAACTGAAACACCTATTGGGGATTTCAATCACGCAAAGTAATAAAATTCAGGAGTTTATAGCTTCAGTGTTACAGAACCAAACAACTGTTCATCTCCCTACCTTAGTCCTAGGGCTGGGAAGTATTTTACTTTTGATAGGACTTAAAAAATGGACTCCAAAAGTCCCTTCCGGAATACTTGCCGTGGCACTTGGAATTCTTGGGGTCTATTTTGGAAAACTAGACCAAATGGGCGTTGAGGTAGTAGGTGAAATTCCCAGTGGACTTCCCTCTTTTACTCTTCCACGCACCGATTGGGAAACGATACGAACCTTATTTCCTATTGCACTTACCATAGCCTTGGTTGCATATATGGAAGCTGTGTCTGTAGCCAAAGCCATCCAGGAAAAACATAAAAATTATGAAATCAACCCCAACCAAGAGCTCATTGCATTAGGTGCTTCAAACGTAATCGGCTCATTATTTCAATCGTATCCCACTACAGGAGGTTTTTCTCGAACCGCAGTAAACGACCAAGCTGGAGCCAAAACAGGGATGTCCGCATTAGTAAGTGCTCTGATTGTAGCGATCATTCTCAGCTTTTTTACCCATTGGTTTTTTTACCTTCCCAAAGCAGTCTTAGGGGCCATAATTATCGTCGCGGTTTTGAATTTGATTGATTTCAAATACACTTCTCGACTATTTAAAAGCAGGAAAGATGAATTTGGAGTACTGCTTCTCACCTTTATGCTAACTCTGTTTGTCGGGATTACACAAGGAATTCTCTTTGGAATCATTTTCTCACTGCTTTTATTAGTTTACCGAACTTCCAAACCCCATTACGCTTTTTTAGGCCGTATCGGTACGACTAACTATTTTAAAAATATAAAACGCTTTCCCGAGGAAGTTATAGATCGAAAGGATTTGATCATTTTGAGATTTGACGCACAATTATTTTTTGGAAATATTGAGTTTTTTAAAGAACTTGTCCTTGATGCCATTGAAGAAAACAAAGATCAAGTCAAAGGCTTTGTCATCAATGCGCGTGCCATAAATTACATCGATAGCACCGCAACGGAACAACTTGTAGAACTCATCAAAAAACTACAGAAAAAAGAAATTCGTGTGATGATGGTGGGTGCCATCGGACCCGCTAGAGATCTAATAATCAAAAGTAAACTGATCAAAGTTTTGGGAAAGGAAAATCTGTTCATCACCTCGGGAGACGCAACAGATAGTTTTGATGGAATTTGCAAAAAAACTCCACTACAGAAAAAACTGAGTGGTCAAAGTAATCTAAAAGTTTAATTTATACTAATTTGAATTATGAATGTCGAACAAATCTACACCGGCTGTCTATCTCAAGGGGCTTATTATATCGAAAGTCAAGGAGAAGCTGCTATTATTGACCCTTTGCGCGAGGTAAAACCTTACCTTGAAAAAGCCAAAAAAAACAAAGCCGCTATCAAGTATATATTTGAAACACATTTTCATGCAGATTTTGTGAGTGGTCATGTTACTTTGGCCAAGGAAACGGGAGCAACAATCGTGTACGGTCCTGAGGCAAAAACAGGATTTGATTCACTGATTGCCAAAGATCAACAGGAGTTTAAAATTGGAGAAATTACCCTTACCGTACTTCATACTCCTGGGCATACCATGGAAAGTACAACCTATTTACTCCGAGATGCTTCCCAAAAAGACATTGCAATTTTTAGTGGAGACACACTATTTTTAGGAGACGTAGGTCGTCCTGATCTGGCACAAAAAGCAGCCGATATAACTCAAGAAGATTTGGCGGGAATACTCTACGAAAGTTTGCGAAAAAAAATCATGCCTCTAGCAGACGACGTTCTGGTTTACCCAGCACACGGCGCCGGATCTGCCTGCGGAAAAAACCTCAGCAAAGAAACTGTGGGAACCCTTGGAGAACAAAAGAAAACCAACTACGCGCTGCGAGCAGACATGACAAAAGAAGAGTTTATTAAAGAGGTTACCGACGGCCTTCTTCCTCCTCCACAGTACTTTCCTTTGAATGTTAAAATGAATAAAGAAGGCTATGAGGATATTGATACCATACTCAAGTCAGGCACCACCCCACTAGATCCGGAAGCTTTTGAAAAACTAGCCAACCAAAGCGGTGCCATCATCCTAGATGTTCGTCATCAAGATGCGTTTGCGGAAAGACATATTCCTCAGTCTATTTTTATTGGAATAGACGGCGGTTTTGCACCATGGGTAGGTGCCCTAATTGGAGACGTAGAACAACCCATCCTTTTAGTCACTCCTGAGGGAAGAGAAGAAGAGACCGTCACGCGACTTGCCCGAGTGGGCTTTGACAATACCCTAGGGTATTTAGACGGAAGTTTAGAAGCATGGAAAAAAGCGGGTAAGGCTACAGACAGCGTGGAAGGAATTGATACGACGGAACTGAAAACGTTGAGTGAAAAAGAAAGTCTAACCGTTTTTGATGTTCGAAAACCTGGTGAATACCTGTCTGAACACCTCCCGGATGCCAAAAACACTCCTTTAGATTTCATCAATGAATACATGAATGAATTTCCTACAGGAACTCCTTTTTATATGCATTGTGCAGGAGGCTATCGAAGTATGATTGCAGCCTCGATTTTAAAAAGTAGAGGAATCCATAATTTGATTGATGTCAGAGGTGGGTTTGGTGCCATTAAAGAAAGTGGAATGAAGGTCTCTGACTATGTATGTCCTTCAACCTTATAAAATAAACGAAACTAAATATATTATTATGGAATGGATTTTTAACCCCTGGCCCTGGTACGTGGGTGGACCCCTAATAGCGCTGATCCTTTTTTTACTCTTGTTTTTTGGAAAGAGTTTTGGAATGTCATCCAATTTAAGAACGCTCTGCACCATTTGTGGTGCTGGAAAAAACACTGAGTTTTTTAAGTTTGATTGGAAAACCCAGCAATGGAATCTCTTGGTTGCCGCCGGGGCGATCATCGGGGGATGGATTGCAGCTAATTTTCTTTCTACGGACCCTAGTGTATTGATTCACGAGGATACAATTACAAAACTGTATCAACTTAACATTAAAAGTGCGGGTACTGCCTTTCTTCCCGAAGAACTCTTTGGGCTTGACAATTTCCTCAAACCTAAGATTTTTGCTTCCCTAGCATTTGGAGGTTTGCTTGTGGGCTTTGGGGCCCGCTATGCTGGTGGCTGTACTTCCGGCCATGCGATCTCAGGACTCAGCAACTTGCAACTGGTATCACTCTATGCCGTTATTGGTTTTTTTATCGGTGGGCTGTTTATGAATCACTTTTTACTCCCTTATATCCTATAGACTATGAGACAGGTTATTTTTCTTTTTATCGGAATCCTTTTTGGAATTGTGATGTTTAAATCCGAAGCCGCTTCGTGGTTTCGCATCTATGAAATGTTTCAATTCAAATCCTTTCACATGTATGGCATAATAGGCTCTGCCCTTGCCCTAGGAGTCTTAATGATTCAATTGATCAAACGATATAAACTCAAGTCAGCCTTTGGAGAACCCATCGTGATTCCTGACAAGACCAGAAGTTTTTATCGCTACAGTCTAGGTGGAATCATTTTTGGATTGGGTTGGGGACTTTCTGGTGCTTGTCCGGGTCCTATTTTCACCCTATTGGGTGCTGGATTTTTACCCATCGCTGTCGTGCTTGTTTTCGCTGTTGTAGGGACTTGGATTTACGGCCTTTTGATGGATAAACTTCCTCATTAAAGTTCCTTTTATTTCTCCAAGTTTGGGTTTGAATTTGAGTTTGAAATCTTCTTTTAAGATTAAAGACTGACAAAATGGCAATATCGTTCCGTTTTTTTGTAATTTTGCAAAGAAATTGAAGCGATTGCGCTTTATAAAACCTGTTATGTCACTAGAAGAAATACACTCTTTGGAAAAAAATCCTTTGGAACACAATGGAACACTCAGTTCTAGCACTTCAAAAGAAAATAAAACTTCCAAAAAAGCCTATATCGAAAGCTATGGGTGTCAGATGAATTTTGCCGACAGTGAAGTGGTTGCTTCTATCTTGACAAAAGAGGGCTATACCATTACCGAACAGTTAGATCAGGCTTCTCTAGTCTTGGTCAACACCTGCTCCATCAGAGAAAAAGCAGAACAAACCGTACGAAAACGTCTCGAGTATTTTAACTCTAAGAAAAAAGAACATTCTGAAATGACAGTAGGGGTACTGGGTTGTATGGCAGAACGCCTAAAACACAAATTTCTGGAGGAAGAAAAGATTGTAGATCTAGTGGTCGGTCCAGATGCTTATAAAGATATTCCTAATTTACTTCAAGAAGTTGCTAACGAAAAAGAAGCCGTAAATGTGCTTTTATCAAAGGAAGAAACCTATGGAGATATCGCCCCTGTGCGTCTTAACTCAAATGGAGTTTCTGCTTTTGTTTCGATCACCAGAGGCTGTGACAATATGTGTACCTTTTGTGTAGTACCTTTTACCCGAGGAAGAGAGCGAAGCCGAGATCCCAAAAGCATCTTGGAAGAAGTTGCAGATTTAGCTGCCAAAGGCTACAAGGAAATTACACTACTGGGGCAAAATGTTGACAGCTACCTCTGGTATGGAGGAGGCTTAAAAAAAGATTTTGACAAAGCCTCACCTCTACAACAAAAAACAGCCCTGCGTTTTGACAAGTTATTGAGTTTAGTAGCCGGGGCGCATCCCAAAATTCGAATTCGTTTTTCCACCTCCAACCCGCAAGACATGTCCCTAGAGGTGTTACAGGTGATGGCCAAATACGGAAATATCTGTAAGTACATCCACCTGCCTGTCCAATCGGGAAGCAATGCCGTTCTCAAAAAAATGAACCGACAACATACTCGAGAGGAGTATTTTGAACTTATTGACTCCATACGAGAAATCATTCCCAACTGTGGGATTTCTCACGATATGATTGCAGGTTTTCCAGGAGAAACCGAAGCAGACCATCAAGATACCTTGGATTTGATGGACTATGTGAAATACGATTTTGGATTTATGTTTGCCTACTCCGAACGACCCGGAACTCTTGCGGCAAGAAAAATAGAAGACGACGTCCCAGAATCGGTAAAGAAAAGAAGACTCAATGAAATAATCCAAAAACAACAAGCACACAGTCTGCACCGAACCCAAGAGTTTCTGGGTAAGACCGTTTGCGTTTTAATTGAAAAAACATCCAAACGATCCAATACGCATTGGAGTGGTCGTACCACTCAAAATACGGTAGTTGTTTTTCCTAAAGAACAGTACACTGTAGGAGATTTTGTGGATGTTAAGATCAATGATTGTACCTCTGCTACTCTTCTTGGTGAAGCCGTTCAACTTTCAAATCGAATATAACCATGGATTCTCTACAAAGTGTCAAACAACGTTTCGGAATTATTGGAAATAACTTGGGACTCAATCGAGCGTTGGAAAAAAGTTTACGTGTTTCCAATACGGATATTTCGGTTTTAGTGATTGGGGAAAGTGGAGTAGGAAAAGAGAGTATGCCTAAAATCATCCATCAATATTCGCACAGAAAACACAACAAGTTCATCGCTGTAAACTGTGGGGCAATTCCCGAGGGGACGATAGACAGTGAGCTTTTCGGGCACGAAAAAGGAGCCTTTACCGGGGCAACACAAACACGAGCGGGGTATTTTGAAGTTGCAGATGGAGGAACTATTTTTTTAGATGAAGTGGGGGAATTACCCCTACAAACTCAAGTACGCTTGTTGCGGGTTTTGGAAAGTGGAGAATTTATCAAAGTAGGGTCATCCAAAGTCCAAAAAACCAATGTTCGAATTGTAGCTGCGACCAATGTCAATATGATGGAAGCGATTTCTAAAGGAAAATTTAGAGAAGATTTATACTACCGGCTTAGCACTGTAGAAATTCACCTCCCGCCTTTACGTGACAGAAAAGAAGACATCGTCTTGTTATTTAGAAAATTTGCTGCAGACTTTGCACAAAAATATCACATGCCCCCAATCAAACTGGACGAACACGCACAGGCTCTATTAACCGACTATAGATGGAGTGGGAATATCCGACAACTTCGCAATGTCGCCGAACAAATCTCTGTTTTAGAAAAAGAGCGAGATATCAATGCTGCGGGAATTCGTCCCTACCTCCCAGACAGAGAATCCCAACTCCCCGCATTGATCGACAAAAAAGAACGCAAAAGTGATTTTTCATCAGAACGTGAAATCTTATACAAAGTACTTTTCGATATGAAAAGCGATCTAAATGATCTGAAAAAGCTCACTTTGGATTTGATTAAAAATGGAGCGGAAAGCGAAATCAATGAAAAAAATCAAAGCCTTATCGACAAGATCTATGGCAAGGAGGATCCCCTTCCCGAAGAACCGAAGGCTTTAGATCCGGTTTCGTATACTCCAGAAACACATGAAATTTCTAAAGTGGAAACCGTAGACAAGTATTCTTATGCGGAGACCATTGAAGAAGAAGAACCCCTTTCCTTACACGAAAAAGAGTTGGAAATGATTAAACAAGCACTCATTCGTAGCAAAGGAAAACGTAAATTAGCAGCACAGGAGTTGGGTATTTCGGAACGCACCCTGTATCGAAAAATTAAACAGTTTGATCTCAATGACTTGGAATAGAAGCTCAGCTTTTGGAGTATTGCTATTGGTTTTAACCTCTCAATCTTGTGGTATCTATTCTTTTACAGGAGCTTCCATTCCTCCTGGAGTAACCACTTTTCAGGTTAATTTTTTTGAAAATCTAGCCGGAAACCGACCTGGCTCTACCGTAGAACCTGGACTGGATAATGATTTTACAAATGCACTTCAGGATCTCATTATGAATCAGACCAACCTGAATCTGGTCAGTCAAGATGGGCAGTTAATTTACGAAGGAGAGATTACTGAATACAGTGTGACACCCATGTCTGCCACATCACAAAATACCGCAGCGCAGAACCGATTGAAAATGACCGTGGCTTTTCGCTTTTTTAACATCAAAAAAGAAGAAGATGACTACAAAAAAAATTATTCTTTTTTTTATGATTTTCCCGCTGAACTTCAGGTATACGACGTCATTGACTCCGCACACAAGGAAATCTTTGATCGCATCACTCAAGATATTTTTAACGACACCTTAGCCAAATGGTAGTTACAGATGCTCAATCGTTAATTGCTCTAATCAAGGAGTTTGATCCCAGCAACCGGGACCAATTCGAAAGTCTTATAAAAGTACTAGAGCAACACCCCAATTTTCACTGGGTGCGTGCTCACTACCTCAAAGCCGTTCAAGCATTAGATCCTGAGTCCTTTGATAAAAACCTATCCCACACGGCCATTGCGACTTTTGACAGGGAACTGTTGTACGAGTTTGTTGAAACACAAACTCAACCTTTAAAGCAAACAGAATCCAAAACCAACACCAAAGACGTGTCGGTCGTCGTACCCGAGGAAAATCAAAAAACGGTAAAAGAGGAAATAAAACTTCAACCCAAAGAAGAAGAACAGATCGTAGATTCTTTACAATCCGAACCCGAAACTATGCGTTTTTCAGAATGGGCAGGTTATTTAAAGGCGCGGAAAGCACCAGAAAAACAGTTGAAACTTAATGATAAATTTGAACTCATCGATTCTTTTCTCTCCAAACAAGGCAAAATCATTCCCGACAAAGGTGCAACCAACAAAGAGGACTTAAGTGAAAAAAGTTGGGCCGCTTCCGATGAGTTGATGACAGAAACCTTAGCAAAGGTTTTTGTCAAACAAAAAAAATACAACAACGCACTGGAAGCCTATCAAATATTAGGCTTGAAATATCCAGAAAAAAATAGTTTCTTTGCAGACCAAATTAAAGAGATCAAGAGATTAAAAAAACTGAAACAATAATTCAATGAGTACATTTTCCATCTTTATCGCCCTAATTATCGTAGTATGCTTCCTTCTTGTTTTGGTTGTTATGGTTCAAAACCCTAAAGGAGGAGGACTTTCATCTTCTTTTGGAGGTGGAACACAACAAGTGGGCGGGGTACAAAAAACCTCTGACTTTCTAGACCGCAGTACCTGGATTTTAGCCACGCTTTTACTGGCTTTAATTTTAATTTCAAATGTAACCCTCTCTTCTGGGGAAGGTGTCTCGGATTCCAAACTCCTTCAAGAAGGAACCCAACAGCAGAGTATTCCTGAAATCCCTGCACAAGAGATCGATGAAATTCCCGAAATCCCAGCAGAGGTTCCTAGTACTGAAATTCCCGACGTAGAAAATTAATCCAACTAAGCTGCAGAGTAAACTGACAGGCTGGCATTTTAAAGATCAAATTGACAGTCCTTATTTCTTTGGCATAGTTTCTGAAAACATTTAAAAAAATTTAAAAATGAGTAAAATGACTATTAAACCCTTAGCAGATCGTGTTCTTGTAGAACCCGCTGCAGCAGAAACAAAAACATCCTCTGGAATCATCATCCCAGACAGTGCGAAAGAAAAGCCCCAAAAAGGAACTATAGTAGCTGTTGGTGCAGGAACTAAAGAAAATCCCATAACTGTCTCTGTAGGTGATAGTGTATTGTATGGTAAATATGCAGGAACAGAACTTCAGCATGAAGGAAAAGATTATCTCATCATGAAAGAAAGTGATCTTCTCGCAATTGTATAACAACAAAAAAAATAATTAAAATGGCAAAAAGAATAGAATTTGATTTAGAAGCTAGAGACGGCATCAAACGCGGTGTGGATGCACTTGCCAATGCGGTAAAAGTAACATTAGGCCCCAAAGGACGCAACGTGATTATAGGCAAAGCTTTCGGTGCTCCCCAGGTAACTAAAGATGGGGTGACAGTAGCTAAAGAAATTGAACTTGAGGATGCACTTGAAAATATGGGTGCGCAAATGGTGAAAGAAGTTGCTTCAAAAACCAACGACCTTGCAGGAGATGGAACCACTACGGCAACTATATTGGCCCAAGCCATCGTGAAAGAAGGGCTGAAAAACGTAGCAGCGGGAGCCAATCCTTTAGATCTTAAAAGAGGAATTGACAAGGCGGTTGAAGCTATTGTCGCTTCCTTGAAAAAACAAGCTGTTGCTGTAGGAGATTCCTCAGAAAAAATTCACCAAGTCGCCAGTATTTCAGCAAACAACGATCCTACTATCGGAGGATTGATTACTGAAGCTTTTGAAAAAGTAGGTAAAGAAGGAGTCATCACCGTTGAAGAGGCCAAAGGGACTGATACTTATGTAGACGTCGTCGAAGGGATGCAATTTGACAGAGGATATCTTTCACCCTATTTTGTGACGGATTCTGAAAAAATGGAGGCGGACCTAGAAACGCCTTATATCTTACTCTACGACAAGAAAATTTCTACCATGAAAGATTTGCTTCCTGTTTTAGAGCCTGTGGCACAAACGGGAAAACCTCTTCTGGTTATTGCAGAAGATGTGGACGGTGAAGCTTTGGCAACTTTAGTAGTAAACAAACTTCGCGGAGCTCTTAAAATCGCTGCGGTAAAAGCACCTGGTTTTGGAGACCGAAGAAAAGCGATGTTGGAAGATATCGCGATTCTTACTGGAGGTACTGTGATTTCTGAAGAGCGCGGTTTTACATTAGAAAATACGACCATTGAAATGCTTGGTACTGCAGAGCGTGTAACTATCGATAAGGACAACACGACCGTGGTCAATGGAAACGGTTCCTCTGATGACATCAAGGCCCGAGTGAGTCAAATCAAGTCGCAGATTGAGACCACCACCTCCGACTATGACAAGGAAAAACTTCAAGAACGCCTAGCCAAACTCTCTGGAGGGGTTGCTGTACTCTATGTTGGAGCGCCTTCTGAGGTGGAGATGAAAGAAAAGAAAGATCGTGTGGATGATGCACTTCACGCTACACGTGCAGCAGTTGAAGAAGGTATTGTAGCTGGAGGAGGCGTTGCCTTACTCAATGCAAAAAAAGTACTTGAAAAACTCAAAGCAGAAAATGCAGATGAGGGCACAGGAGTCCAAATCATCAACAAAGCGGTAGAATCCCCTTTGCGTACCATTGTTGAAAATTCTGGTGGCGAAGGTTCTGTTGTCGTCTCAAAAGTTTCTGAAGGAGCAGACAGCTTTGGTTACAACGCCAAAGACGGTTCTTATGTGGACATGCTCAAAGAAGGAATCATTGATCCGAAAAAAGTAACACGTGTTGCTTTAGAAAATGCAGCTTCTGTAGCGGGCATGATTCTTACAACAGAATGTGCACTTATTGATATCAAAGAAGAGGCTCCAGCAGCTCCCCCAATGGGCGGCGGAGGCATGCCTGGCATGATGTAAGCCGATTTATCAATTAATTATAAAGCTCCCTTTTGGGAGCTTTTTTTTTGATTTAAAATAAAATAATTACATTTCCGGTCTAACACAAATCTTATCATTATGACTAAACAATTATTTTTATCTGGAATTGCAGGCTTTGTCGTTTATTTTTTATTGGGATGGCTTGCTTATGGAATTTTATTCACCGAGGAAACTACGGGTGAAGAATCCATGTTATTTATCGCTTTGGGTTGTTTGTTTTACGCCTTTGTATATGCAACCATTTTTACGCGTTGGGCAAACATCTCTACCTTTTCTACTGGACTTAAGGCAGGAGCGATACTTGGCCTTTTATACGAGCTGAGTTGGAAGTTCTTTATGACTACAGGGGCCATAGACGTTCTCCCTTTTTTAAAAGGTCTTATCATCAATGTTCTCATGACTGCACTAATGGCTGGAGTAGTAGTTTACGTGAATTGAAAAACTTCCTAGTTCCCTATTCCTTAAATAAAAAAGGCTCCTGAAAATTAGGAGCCTTTTTTTTATTCAATTGTACGTTTGTAAAGACAGCACATGGGCAACTCGTTGTAGGTAGCCTCTGGAGCTTTTGATAAGGGAGTATCGTGTCCTGCTTGAGCAATTGCAGTTTGAACGTCTTGTAAAGGGACCTTATTGGAATCGTAAATCAAAGAAATCACATTTGAAGGAATATCCCAAGAGGCTGTTTTTACTCCTTTTACCGTTAAAGCTGCTTTTTCAATACGTTTTTTACACATTTCACAGTTTCCACTCACTTCGAAGCTGATTTTTTCATTTTTATTGTTTTGAGCCGAAAGTGCAAAAGGCGCAATCAGTAAACAAAAAATTAAAAGTTTTTTCATAATAATTAAATTTTAGATTAAAGGTACTTATAAATTCCAACGTAAGCCTGCATAAAGCATTCTTCCAAAAATAGGAGCGTAAACTTGAGCACTATCAAAATTGACACCAAAGGGGTCGTCCGCTCCAATGATGGGGTTGAGTTGTCTGTAATCCCCTAAGTTTTCAACTCCAGCATAAATTTCAAAGCTAGCTGAAAAAGCATGGGTCAACTGGCTGTTCCAAACCCCATACGCTGGGGCAGTACTGCCCGCTGGATCTCTTTGGGTGCTGACCAAACGTTGTTGCCCCAACGCGTGATAGGTCAGATCATAACGCCATTGAGCTTGCTTACTGTTCCGTGGAGATTCCCATCCCAGATTAACAAAAAATCGGTTTTGTGCTTGTAAAGGGCGTTGTAAAAAACCGGAATTGTAGTTGGTTTTTACATCATAATTTTTATACGCAAAGCGCAAACTCAAAGTCTCGGACGGATTGTAATCTAACGAAAGCTGAAAGCTGTGGGCACGACTTACCCCCTCCAGATTATAAAATGAAATTTGACCTTCCGTTTCCCAATCTACAACTACCTGATCAGTAAAATTCGTAATGTAATAATCTGCGGTAATGTCTCCTCCCCTCCCAAAAAGGGTAAAAATCTGACGTATACTCACGCCATAATTCCAAGCTTTTTCGGGGTTTAAACCATAAATAGATCCTCCATTTTCAACAATATTGATCCTGCGATTGGTTCCGAAAAGCGTTTGATTTTCTGCAAAAATATTAGCTGCTTTCCTTCCGCTTCCCGCCGATAAGCGAATGATGGTTTTCTCCTGTGGGAGATACCTCAAATGTAAACGCGGAGTTATAAACGTACCCAATCGATTGTGAACATCCACACGAACGCCACCAACCAAAGAAAAATTTTCTAGACTGTCATAACTGTATTCAAAGAAACTCCCCACAGAAAGATCGCTGCGGTTAAAGTAAAAAGTATCCACCGTTTCTAGATAGCGATCGTAAGAAAAATTGAGTCCTGCTTTAAATTTATTTTTGGTATTGCCAATAATGGAGTTAAATAAAAAGTTGGTATAGACACTTTGATGATCGATATCATATACACGGAAACCGTAAAAAGCATCTTGTTTGTGATGGCTGTAAGCGGATTGAAATCCAAAACTTTGAAAGGGTAGTTCTGGAAAAACATAGCCAATTTTTAAAGATGCATCAACACGATTGGTGTTTATTTCACTGCCCCAAAGGCGTTGTTGATTTTGATTCTGTTCTGGATCAAAACCTAATTCACCTACTTGTTTGTTGTCTTGCATAAAACGGATACTGCCAAAACCAACCCATCCCTTTTCTGCGTCTGTATATTGCCATCGGTTTAGGATGTTGTATTGCTGGGACAGTGGGACATCTAAAAAAGCGTCTCCGTTACGATCCATTTCTTGGGTTCTTTGGTTTCCGTGGACAAACAAACCATTACTCCAGCGGTTGTTGATTTTCCAATTCCCTTGGAGGTTGGCTTCACGCCTTCCATTGGCAGAGGTAAACAAATTGAAAAATAAGGGGACATCAGAAAACGGTTTTTTGATTTCCGTATTGATCTGACCCGCTATACTTTCAAAACCATTGATCACACTCCCCACCCCTTTGGTAATTTGAATGCTCTCAATCCATGTCCCAGGGGTAAAGGACAGCCCGTAGGCCTGCGACGCACCCCGGACCATGGGAATGTTTTCTTCCGTTATCAAAAGGTAAGGGCTGGTCAGTCCCAACATTCGGATTTGTTTGGTTCCTGTCAAAGCATCCGAAAAGTTGACGTCTATGGAAGGGTTGGTTTCAAAACTTTCTGATAGGTTACAACACGCTGCCTTGAGCAATTCTGCACTGTTGACATTGATGATGTTTTGCGCCTCTAAATATGATTTTTGTAGGGCTTTTCGTCTTTGAGTAAGGGTTACTTCATCTAGTTCTCCTTCGTCGCTTTCATCTAAAAAACGAATTAGTAAGCGGTTTTCTTTTACGCTAAGTGTATCGGACTTGTAGCCAATATAACTCATAATCAAAACTGCATCGGGACCTAAATAGGGAATTGAAAATTTTCCTTCTTCATCGGTGATGGTTCCCGTTTGTGTATTCTTCCAAAAGACGCTCGCTCCAATCAGTGGAATGGTTTCGTTTCCGTCTTTGGCAAGGACTCTTCCCTCCAGGTTCTCCTGAGCGGTGAGTGCAAGCCCGTAAAAGACAATTAGTAATAAAGTATATTTTTTCATTGGGTATTTTTATGGATTAAGGATTTCTCTATTCTCTAAAAAAGAGCTCCTTAACCATAAAAAACAAAAGACTGTTGCGCCAAAAAGAGTTTGTCGATTTGAGGAGGAGGGGGATCCCAATTGAACAATGTTTCTGCAACCGAGATCGGTTTTAAATCCAAACTGTAAACGGGCAGTAGGAATTTGGCGTTAAAATTTATGACTTTAAGTGCAGCCTCCAACTGAACTTTTTGGGGTTCGTGGTTTTGAAAAAGTAGCGTATCGTCTTTACAGCAGGATTTTTTTGAGAAACCTGTTTTCAATGGATCTGTGTCTTCCTTGTCCGACTCCATCCCGCAGTTTTCTGGAGTGTAGGCTAGAGAAATTTCTGCAATACGGTCTCCACAATAATGAACGTTTAGTGCATACCCTACTCGTGTCCCAAAAATTAGGAGAGCAAGGAAAAAACTAACTAACGACTTCATTTTCATGGTGTAAAGGTAACGTATTTAACCGATATAGCCCAGGAATAGGATACTGGACATCGTTAACATGATCCCATTTTCTATCAGCGTGGCTTCTGTCATAGGAAGTTGTAAAGCCGTTCCTAAACAGGCGCATTGAATCGCGTTTTTTTGGAGTATTGAACGCAACACCCCAAAAGTGGTAAAAGACAAGATCACTAGGGTTATAACAAGAGCAATAGGCACCTGCCATTCTAGTAAAAAGGCAATTCCTAAAGCCGTTTCCAAAAAAGGATAGATTTGAGCATATCCTGGTATTTTTTTGGCTAGTGGGTCGTAGCGCTTGAAGGAATCTGGAAATCCTTGGAAGTCTAAAAATTTAAAAAAGCTAAATACGATAAAAAACAAACCCATAAAGAGAAGCATCCCTTTTTGAGGGCTGGCGCCTACTTGGTGGGATAAGAAAAGTGTTCCTGCGATGAGATAGACAAAGATTAAAAGCAACGGAGTGAGCTGTTTTAATTTTGAAGATTCCGGTTTCCCGTTTTGTACGGAGCCCTGATTTTGAACGGTGTACTTAGGTCCCAAAGAAGTTGAAATTTCCTTGGAAGAAAGGACTTTTTTTGAATGAACCACAGTCAGACCGCTTTCCAAAGTGACCGAAACTTCCTCTACTTCAGGCAAGGCTTTGATTTGTTCGGTAACTGAATTTTGACAACCTGAACATGTCATCCCCATTATATAAAAGCGCTGTTCCATAACTTTAAATTTTCACAAAAATAAGACACTAAACACTCAAAAAGCCAAATTAAAGTTAAATCAATTTAAGCAGATAAAACGCCTTGGAATTAAAGTTTGCACGTCAGATAAATACTTACTTTTGTAAAACGATGTCTACAGCAAATTACAAATCTGTTTTTGAAGCGCTTCAAGCTCTTTTTAACGATTCCAAACCTTCCGTTATAAGCGGTCTAGAAAAGTGCTGCGAGTTCCTCAGACAACGATTCGACCACTACGACTGGGTTGGCTTTTATTTTGCTGATTTCAACACAGAAACACTACATCTCAAGGCTTTTTCTGGAATCCCAACAGATCATACGTCCATCCCTTTTGGAAAAGGAATTTGTGGACAAGTAGCCCTATCCCATCAAAATTTTATGGTTCCTGATGTACAAGATCAAGACAATTACATTGCCTGTAGTATCGATGTGCGTTCAGAACTCGTTGTACCTTTATTTTTTGAAGGAAAAAATATCGGTCAGATTGATATCGACTCGAATAAAATAAACCCCTTTTCTAAAGAAGATGAGCAATTACTAGAAGCTTGTTGTGACCTGATTTCAAGTACCTACGGAGCTTCACTATTACATATTTAATTTCACTATGCAACCAAAAAAAATTACTTCTGCCCTTATTTCTGTATTTGATAAAACAGGCTTAGAACCTTTAATTCAGGTGCTGGTTGAAAATGGGGTTTCGCTGTACTCTACCGGAGGTACGGAACGCTTTATTCGCAACCTGGGCTTTGAGGTAAATGCTGTTGAGGATTTAACCGGATATCCATCTATATTGGGAGGAAGGGTCAAAACACTCCACCCCAAGGTTTTTGGAGGAATTCTCAATCGATCCGAAAATCCGTCAGACCAAGAGGAATTGAAAACTTATGAGATTCCTGTTTTTGATTTGGTTATCGTGGACCTCTACCCTTTTGAAAAAACAGTAGCTGGAAATGCCACAGAAAGCGAAATCATAGAAAAAATTGATATTGGAGGGATTGCCTTAATTCGCGCCGCTGCTAAGAATTTCAACGACATTGTATGCCTTTCAGATAAAGCGGATTACAACTCCTTTTTGACGCTTTACAAAGCCTCTCAGGGAACTACAACTTTAGAAGATCGCAAAGCTTTTGCGGTCAAAGCCTTTCATACCTCTTCGCACTACGATACTGCTATTTTTAATCATTTTAATGAACGAGAAAATCGTTTGAAATTGAGCATCAGCGACTCCAAAGAACTACGTTACGGAGAAAATCCTCATCAAAAAGGACAATTTTATGGTCCGCTCACAGATCTATTGGAACAAGTTCATGGAAAAGAAATTTCCTACAACAACTTGTTGGATATTGACGCTGCAGTAAACCTCATCTTGGAATTTTACGAAGGGGCTCCAGCTTTTGGGATTTTAAAACACAACAACGCCTGTGGATTTGCCGTACGTGAAACCCTTGAAGATGCCTACCGAGATGCTCTAGCAGGAGATCCTGTTTCCGCTTTTGGCGGGGTACTGATTTGCAATAAACCCATCGACCTAAACACCGCTACTGAAATTCATACTCTTTTTTGTGAGGTGGTGATTGCTCCGGGATACGATGCCGAAGCCTTACAACTTTTAAAAGAAAAAAAGAATCGAATCCTCTTGATTCAAAAAGAAGGCAAACTTCCAGAACAAAGTCTGCGAACTTGTCTGAACGGAATCCTGGTACAAGACAAAGATCTCAAAACAGACTTGGAAAGTGATTTAAATACAGTAACTAAAAAAGCGCCTTCCTCTTCTGAGACTCAAGATTTACTGTTTGCCTCGAAACTCTGTAAACACACAAAATCCAACACTATTGTATTGGCAAAAAACCAACAACTTCTTGCCTCGGGAACAGGACAAACCTCACGTGTAGATGCCCTGCATCAAGCCATCCATAAAGCCCAAAATTTTGGGTTTGAACTTCAAGGCGCTGTCCTTGCCAGTGATGCCTTTTTCCCCTTTCCAGATTGTGTTGAAATTGCAAGCAAACAGGGAATAAAAGCAGTCATTCAACCTGGAGGATCGATAAAGGACAATCTCTCTGTTGAATATTGCGATTCTCAAGGAATAGCAATGGTCTTTACGGGAATACGTCACTTTAAACATTAATTCTTAATTTTACGTACATTTAAAAACAACGATGGGATATTTTACAGAAGACATTGCAATAGATTTAGGTACCGCAAATACCCTAATTATTCACAACGACAAGGTTGTGGTTAACAGCCCATCTATCGTTGCAATAGATCGCACAACAAATAAAGTCATTGCTATCGGTCAAGAAGCCAGCATGATGCAAGGGAAAACCCATGAGAACATCAGGACGGTCCGACCGCTGAAAGACGGTGTGATCGCAGACTTCTATGCCTCTGAGCAAATGATCAGTCGTTTGATAAAAAGTATCCCTACGCTACACCGTCGTTTTTTTTCTCCCTCTTTGCGTATGGCAATTTGTATTCCTTCGGGAATTACTGAGGTTGAAATGCGTGCTGTAAAAGAATCTGCAGAACGGGTCAATGGAAAAGAAGTTTACTTGATCCACGAACCCATGGCTGCAGCTATTGGAATTGGGATTGACATCATGCAACCCAAAGGAAATATGATTGTGGATATTGGTGGGGGTACTACAGAAATTGCAGTGATCGCACTTTCGGGTATTGTCTGTGATAAATCCATCAAGATCGCAGGAGATGTTTTTACTGGTGACATCATCAGTTTTATGCGCAGCAAGCACAATCTTTACATCGGAGATCGCACTGCAGAAAAAATTAAAATTCTTGTTGGAAGCGTTATTGAAGATTTGGAAAACCCTCCGGAGAAGATGTCTGTACAAGGAAGAGATTTATTAACTGGCAAGCCCAAACAGGTCGTTATCAGCCATGTGGAAGTCTCCAAGGCATTGGACAAATCGGTGGTTCGAATAGAAGATGCTATTATGGAGGCCCTTTCGCAAACACCTCCTGAACTTTCTGCAGATATTTACAACACTGGAATCTACCTCGCAGGGGGAGGTGCCTTACTCCGAGGCTTGGATCAGCGCTTGTCACAAAAAACAGACCTGCCCATCTATGTCGCGGAAGAACCCTTACAAGCTGTGGTTCGAGGAACAGGTATTGCACTTAAAAACGTAGAACGATTTAAGACCGTTTTGATTAAATAATTTGTTGTGAAGCGAATCCTCAATGCGCTCGTACAATTTAGAAATCCCATTCTCTATCTTTTACTTTTAGGGCTTTCTTTCTTTTTTTTAAATAATAAGAGTAGCTTTCACCAAAGCCAATTGGAAAAATACGGCTTGTATGTTTCGCAAAATCTTTACAGGGTGAGCCACCAAATTGGGAATTATTTTCAGCTGAAAAAAATCAATGAAAAGCTCCTCCAAGAAAATAAGGCACTCAAAGAATTGGAATTAAAATCTAAAGGTATTCCCCTTTACCCAAGTGCACTGAAAGTCAAGAGACGCTTTCCCTTTCAGGTCAAAACTGCCCACATTATAAAAAACAGTTTTTTAAATCAGCAAAATTTTCTCATCATTGACAAAGGGGCTGAGGATGGAATCAAAGAAGAAATGGCTGTAATTACAGATCGTGGAATTATTGGTATTGTAAAATCTGTCTCTAATCACTACGCTAGTGTCATTTCCATTTTGAATCAAGATTTAAAAATAAATGTGCGTCTAAAAAATAGTGCTGCATTTGGAACCCTCTCTTGGAAAGGTAAAAATCCAATCGATTTTCAAGTGGAAGATGTTGTTATGAATGCCCAGCTAGAAAAAGGAGATACCCTGATCACTGGAGGAATGTCCTCCTACTTCCCTTTAGGAATACCACTTGGGAAAATTTCTGAATTTGAACGCGATGTTCAAAGTGGTTATTATACCATTAGCACTGAACTTTTTGAAGACCCTTCACAAGTATATTATGTGTATGTCATCGAAAATTTAGATCAAAAGGAAATCAACGAATTGAAAAATGAGCAGCCCTAATGAACAGTAGTAATCTACAACTTGTCAGTATGTTTGTTCTCATGGTTTTACTCCAAGTAATGCTGTTTAACAACCTGCAACTCTTTGGATTTATAAACCCTATGGTTTATCTTTTTTTTATAATAATGTATCGTTTTGAAAGTGATCAAACCCTCTTTATCCTCTTGAGTTTTATTCTTGGATTTTCAATCGATTTTTTATCTCAATCGGGAGGGGCTCACAGTATTGCAACACTAACAATTGGTTTTTTAAGACCGCTCCTCATTCGCAACGCTTTTGGAGTAACCGCAGAAATTCCAACTAGTTTTTACAACGATTCGAGGACATTGAACAAAACAATATTCCTAGCTCTGATAATTAGTATTCACCACCTACTTTACTTTAGTTTTGTGTTTTTCAATTGGAATGCAATTTATCTTATTTTAAAGAATACTCTGTTGGCTTCCGTATTTTCATTAATTTTAATTGCTCTGTTATCAAGCTTTTACAAAAAATTGAATGATTCGTAAATTTCTCTTATTGAGTTTTACACTTGGAAGTTCCCTTCTTTTCATCTTCCAGCTTACAACCTTGCAATTATTTAATTCAGACTACACTGAACGTTCACTAAACAATGCCGTTCAAAAACGTCCCATTTACCCCACGCGTGGTTTGATTTATGACCGTAACGGAACTCTTTGGGTAGCGAACAAACCGGTGTATGATTTAATGGTAGTACCCGAAAATCTAAATGCCTTCGACACTTTGGAATTATCAAAGAGCTTGAAAATCACTAAAAAAACACTTCTCACGCAAATCCAAGAGGCAAAACGATTTTCGAGAAAACTTCCCTCAGTGGTTATGCGTCAATTATCCTTAGCTGAGGTAGGCATCCTTCAAGAGAAAATGTGGAAGTACCCCGGTTTTTATTTCCAAAAGAAATCCACTCGTGATTATTTACTACCCATTGGTGCCAATGTATTAGGATATACCAGTGAAACCAACCAAAATGAAATCAAAACCAAATCAGATTACGACCTTGGAGAAATGATCGGTCGGCAAGGAATAGAAAAAACCTATGAGGAAGTATTACGTGGAACAAAAGGAGAGCAACTTTTCCAAAAAGACCGCTTTAATCGAATCATAGGAGCTTATGAAGGAGGTGCTTATGACAAAGCCTCTGAAGCGGCTGAAGATATTACTCTAAGCTTAGATGCTGTGTTACAAGCTTATGGAGAATCGCTTATGAATAACAAAAGAGGGGGTATTGTGGCGTTAGAACCAGAAAGTGGAGAAGTCCTAGCCTTGATCACCGCTCCAAATTATAACCCCAATTTACTAGTTGGTAGAGACCGTTCCAAATTTTTTAATAAACTGGTCCAGGACACGCTCGCCAAACCTCTTTTTGATCGAAGCTTGCAGGCGGAATACTCACCGGGATCGCCATTTAAAACCCTCAATGCACTAATCGGTCTTCAAGAGAATGTCATCACACCCGAAACTATTTTTGCTTGTAATGAAGGGCATTTTTATGCGCGTGGAGCCTTTATGGGATGTCATTGTAGAGTGGGTACGAAAAGTGATTTAAAGAAAGGGATTTACAACTCGTGTAATACCTATTTTGCCAAAACCTTTATGCGTATAATTGAAAGTAAACCGACGCCAGAAGAAGGGGTTAATTTATGGAAAATACATCTTGAAAAGTTTGGATTAGGGAATTATTTAGGGTACGACTTACCCATAGGTAAGCGCGGTTTTATTCCCGATAGTGAGTATTACAATCGCTGGTATCCTAAAGGAAGTTGGGGTGCTACGACCGTCGTTTCCAACGCGATTGGTCAAGGTGAAATTCTCACAACCCCCATTCAAATGGCAAATTTTACAGCCACCATTGCCAATCGGGGGTATTATCGAAAACCCCATTTTAAAAAAACCAACTCGCTACAGGAGCGCGATTCGTTGTACCCTATTAACCAAACTTCAATCGACACCCAACACTTTGAAACGGTTATTGAAGGAATGCACCAGGTAGTTGAAAAAGGAACAGCTCGCATTGCGAGAATTAAAGGAATTGAGGTGTGTGGTAAAACGGGAACTGTAGAGAATTTTATTCGGTTAAATGGCGAAAAAACGCAGCTAACAGACCACTCCATTTTTGTGGCTTTTGCTCCCAAAGATGACCCAAAGATTGCCGTCGCTGTTTTTATCGAAAATGGTTATTGGGGAGCCCGATGGGCAGCACCCATTGCCAGTTTGATGATTGAAAAATACTTGAATGGAGAGGTGAAAAGAGGGTGGCTGGAAAACAGGATGCTGGAAGGAAGCCTCCAATCAGAATACGAAAAACCACTTTTGGGAAAAGCCTTTACAATCAATGAATAATCCCTTTCTCTTACGCATCGATTGGCTGAGTTTCTTCCTTTATTTAATTCTGGTTTCTTTCGGAATTAGCAATATTTATTCAACAGGCTTTACTGAGGAATCCCTTTCTTTATTTGAATGGACAACTCCCGCTGGGAAACAGTTTTGGATTTTTATTTTTTCCCTAGTTCTATTTCCATTTGTAATATTCATCAATTCTAACTTTTTTGAGCATTTAGCTTATGTGTTCTATGGACTTTCTATTTTGAGTTTAGTGGGCTTGTTCCTTTTTGGTCAAAAAATCTCAGGAGCCACCTCTTGGTATCTTATCGGGGGGTTTAGTCTACAACCGTCTGAATTTGCAAAAATCACTACCGCTCTATTAGTAACCGCAAGATTGAGTTCCATTCAAATGGACTTTAAAAAAAGACAGGAGGTATTCAAGTTGTTTTTAGTGATTGGCGTTCCTATACTCCTTGTCCTCCTTCAGCCAGACGCGGGGTCTGCACTGGTATTTATTGCATTGTTTTTTGTTTTATTTCGAGAGGGATTAGACATGCGTATTTTTTATCTCGCCCTTGCCCTAGTGATCATTTTTATTTTGACCTTGCTTTTTCAACCCCTGAATTTCAGTATTGCCTTAGCTGTTCTTTTTTTGCTCGTTTTTCGATTCTTAAAAAAAAGGAACTCCAAAGTCAAAAAAATCCCTTTTCTTCTTGTTTTTGTCACTCTTGTATTTTTTTCGTTTTCGGTAAACTTCATTTTTAATAATGTTTTTGAACAGCGGCATCGCGATCGTTTTAATGTAGTTCTGGGTCTAGAAACCGACACACGCGGGATCGGATATAACATCAATCAATCTAAAATTGCGATCGGTTCTGGTGGTTTTTCTGGTAAAGGTTTTCTGAATGGAACACAAACCAAAGGAGGTTTTGTCCCGGCACAACATACGGACTACATCTTTACCACCATTGGTGAGGAATGGGGATTTATAGGAAGTAGTGGACTCATCATTCTCTTTACAGTCCTAATCCTTCGTATCCTTTTTCGTGCAGAAAAACACACGCAACCTTTTCCCAGGATTTTTTCATACTGTTTCGCCAGTATGCTTTTTATTCATTTTTTTGTCAATATTGGGATGACCTTAGGGCTGGTTCCTACGGTTGGAATTCCACTTCCATTTATTAGCTATGGTGGGACAAACCTTTTGGCATTTAGCCTGATGCTGTTTGTTTATTTAAACTTAGATGCGAACCGACTCAGCTGAATTAACGCCTCACATCCAATGCATCTCTTAAACTGTTCCCCAAAGTCATAAAGGCTAACACCAAGCTCATGATGGCAAGTCCTGGTAAAATGGCTAAATAGGGTTTCCCTAGAAGTAAATATCTAAAATGGTCTTTTACCATTCCTCCCCAACTGGGCATGGGAGGTTGTGCCCCAATTCCTAAAAAACTCAATCCGCTTTCCATCAATATGGCACTGGCAAAGTTCGCTGCGGAAATGACAATTAAAGGGGCTAGGGTCATTGGGAGAATATGGTGTACTAAGATTCGAGTTTGAGAAAATCCAAGTACGGTACCCGCTTGAACATAGATTTCTTCTTTTGTGGACTTTACTAAACCCCGAACCAAACGGGCTACCTCCACCCACATCGTAAAACCGACGGCTACAAAAACTTGCCAAAATCCACGTCCTAAAGCCAGCGTGATGGCAATCACCATAAGAAGGGTAGGTATGGACCACATTACATTGATAAGCCACAAAATCAATTTGTCCACCCCGCCGCCATAGAAGCCTGCTAAAGCTCCCAAAAAAACACCAACTACTAGAGAAATAAGTACGGCTACAAACCCGATAGAAATAGAGATTCTTGAACCGATAATCAAACGGCTTAATAAATCCCTTCCATATTTATCCGTTCCAAAAAGAAAATACTTTTCTTGTAAATACAGCTGCTCGATATCCGCTCGTTGCGTTCCTTTAGGAAATTGAGTAAAGGATATCGTTTCAAAATAATCGGTTGCATTTCCATACCGTTTAAAGGCGATCTCCTTTTCCGACCATCGGATTTCTTCGATCGGGATTTCCTCATTGGTATTCCGTGATCCCGTAAAAAAATTAGAGTCTTCCCTAGGAGCATTTCTGGGGATTGTCAAAACGTGACAAGAAAAACCAGGAGGTTTGGAGTGAATGGAAAGTCGCATTTGATTAGCAAACCTTGTTGCGTCGGGTGCCAATTGATAAGCAAAAACTGCAATCCCACAAACTCCGAGAATATACAGGGCACTGACCAGTGCCCAAACGTCCTTTTTTAATCGATTTAAAGCACGTTTAAATTCCAAATGGGTTTATTCTTTTTTATTTTGAGCAATGCTACGTACTGCCTTTATGGAAGTAGAAAGGTCTTTGAGAATCTCTACCGCTTCGGATATATAAATATCTTTTTTCAACGCTTCCGCTCCCCGTTCTCTTTTTTCAATAGTATCTTCATTAGGTACCTCCTTTGCCCCTGCTTCGGGAAGCCATTGAAATTCATAGGTCGCCTCGTATTCAGATAGTTTTTTAAATCGTTTTGAATATTCTTTTTTGGTCTCTCGTTCCGTTTTAAATGATTCGTAGTCTAAGAAATAGCTAAAATCATTTTGTTGCTTTTCTACCCAAAGTGCTTGTTCATCAATCAAACTGACCATTGGGTTTTCCTCCAGTCTTTTTTTGCTTCGTTCGAGAGAATAGTCAAAGTTGGTCATTGAGGAATAGGGTTTGAAATTTGCAGGTGTAATTCGATCCCAAGCCAGTGGATTGTCCTGATCTTTTTCGCCCATTTCTACATAAGCATAGCGATCTGGAAATACAATATCACTTTTTACTCCTTCCAGTTGGGTAGACTGTCCATTGACACGATAAAATTTATCTGTAGTAATTTTGAGTGCTCCTAAATCACCATAGGTACCCCCGCTAATCATGCGATTGAGGTCCACGATGTTTTGCACGGTCCCTTTTCCGAAGGTTTGTTTACTTCCTAAGATGATGGCTCGTTTGTAATCTTGGAGTGCCGCTGCAATAATTTCTGAAGCAGAGGCAGAAAACTCGTTAACTAATACCACAAGTGGACCATCCCAAACTACCGAAGGGTCTTCATCTTTTAATACTTCTTTTCGTCCCCCTGTGCTTTTTACTTGCACCACGGGACCTTCCTCTATAAAGTAGCCCGTCATGTCCACTACCGTTTTTAAAGAACCTCCTCCATTATTTCTCAAATCAAGGATAATTCCCTTTACATTTTTTTGTTTGAGTTGTTCCAATTCTTTTTTGACGTCGGTAGCCGCATTGCGTTCATTGTAATCGTCAAAATTGATATAAAATTTAGGCAGTTCGATTAGTCCGTACGATCCTGTTTCGTCTTTGATTAAAGTAGATTTTGCATAGGTTTCTTCAAGTTCTACTACGTCGCGCGTAATTCCAACTTCCTCTATAGTTCCCTCTACGCGTTTGATAGTGAGAAATACTTGGGTTCCTTTAGGCCCTTTGATGAGCTTTACGGCATCATCAATGACCATTCCTGAAATGTCTACGGCCTCTTCTTCATCTTCTTGACGCACTTTTAAGATTGCATCGCCCACTTCTAGGAGATTGTCTCTCCATACAGGACCTCCAGAAATAATCTCAACTACATTGATTTGTTGATTTCTCTTATTGAGTCGTGCTCCAATCCCTTCGAATTTTCCAGACATGGACATGTCAAAACGGTCTTTGTCTCTAGGTGCAAAATAAAAGGTATGGGGGTCAAATTGGAGGACGATAGCATTGACATAAATGGAAAACCAATCTTTGCGTTTCTGATCATTGTAAATCTCAAAAAAATTGGCCATGTTTTCAGCTACATCTGCTCGAGCGTTTTTCTCTAAGGTTTCATCTGAAATGATTTCATAGGTCTGGTCTTGTTCTTTTTTCTGGAGCTCTTCTTCCTTTTTTGCTGTAAAGGTTTGTAGCGCACTTAACTTAAATCGCTTTCTCCAAACCGATTTTAATTCTGAAACACTTTTGGCATAGGGAAGGTTTTCGTAATCCAAATTGATTTCTTCTTTTTTGGAAAAGTCAAATGGTTTTTCTAACAATTCATTGTAAAAGCCTTCAACCTGTTCCATGCGTTCCATAAGCTTTGTGAAGGTGAGGTCAAAAAAGTTGATTTGTGCCTCTTTCAATTCATCGTCAATTTTAAATCGATACGATTCAAAACTCCGAATATCTGCGTTGAGGAAAAAACGATGTTGTCCATCGAGATTTTCCAAATAGTTCATGTAGACATTTTCAGAAAAAGTATCGTTAATTTCCTTGGGATCGTAGTGTCCACGGTCTAGGACATAAGAAATTATTTCTAACAAAAGTTTGTCCTTGTTCGGATCTTCCTCTTTTAGAGAAAATCCAAAAACAAATCCACTGATTAAAATAAAAGATAAGATCCAAATATATTTTCGCATAGGGGTGGTTTTTATCTTGGTATTCATAGCGTTTAAAGATAAGCATATTCTAATAACAGTTTATGTTAATAATGTTTTAAAAGATTGCGGGTAAAGATTTCTTACTTTAGCTGTGAAACAAGAACTATGAAAACAAAACCTTTAATCCTTGTAACCAACGACGATGGTATCACAGCTCCGGGTCTTCGAACCTTGATTGAAATCATGAATGAAATCGGAGAGGTTTTTGTTGTTGCTCCGGACTCTCCACAGTCGGCTATGGGGCACGCCATAACCATAAATTCTACGCTACATTGTCACAAAATCAAGGTCACAGAAGGCCCTCAAGAAGAATACAGTTGCTCGGGAACACCTGCAGACTGTGTGAAACTAGCAATCAATGAGCTCTTAGACCGCAAACCCGATCTGTGTGTTTCTGGGATTAATCACGGTTCCAATTCCTCTATCAATGTAATCTATTCGGGCACCATGAGTGCTGCCGTGGAAGCCGGGATCGAAGGAATTCCTGCCATTGGTTTTTCACTATTAGACTTTCAGTGGAATGCTGACTTTAATCCACTGAGAAATTACATCCGCCAGATTACCTTGGAAGCTTTATCCCACGGAATCCCTAAAGATGTGGTACTCAATGTCAATTTCCCCAAGCTCAAGGAGGAAGAAATCAAAGGCATTAAAATCTGTAGGCAAGCCCGGGCCAACTGGGTAGAAGAATTTGACAAAAGAACCAATCCGATGGGAAGAGAATATTATTGGCTCACCGGAACTTTTGTCAATGAAGACAAAGGGGAAGATACCGACGAATGGGCCTTGAGCCAGGGGTATATCTCCATCGTACCAACACAATTTGATTTGACCGCACACCACAGCATTCAACAACTCAACACATGGAATTTATAAAAGATAAATATTTCTTTTGGGGAATACTAGCAGGTTTGCTGTGGACCAGTTTTGGAGTTCTTGTGCTTCTTTTTGTCCTTTCTGAAGCCTCAATAGAAGCGAGTTTTTCTTCGCTTTACCAACAAAAAAAATTGGGTGGTTTGATTTCTTTAGGAGCCTTGATCAATCTTCCCGTTTTCTTTATCGCGCTACGTAAAAATAAATTTGCCTTTGCTGCTGGTCTGGTTGCCATTTCTTTGGTTTTGGTTCTTCTAGTAGCAATTCTAAAGCTGGATTTCTAAATTTTTACGCTGTGAAGTATTATCTCATTTCTGGCGAAGCCTCTGGCGATCTTCACGGCTCACATCTTATTCACGCCTTAAAAAAACAGGATCCCAAAGCCGTTTTTAGAGCCTGGGGAGGCGATTTGATCCAACAAGAAGGGGCTGTAGTGGTAAAACACTATAAAGACTTGGCATTTATGGGCTTTTGGGAAGCCCTTTCAAACCTACCTACTCTGCTCCGGAATATTGCCTTTTGTAAAAAAGACATTCTTCAGTTTAAGCCCGATGTCATTATTTACGTCGATTATCCAGGTTTCAATCTCCGAATCGCAAATTGGGCCAAAAAAAAAGGTTTTAAAAATCATTATTACATCAGTCCTCAAGTGTGGGCGTGGAAAGAAAACCGAGTTCAGCAAATGAAACGCTGCTTGGATGCCTTGTATGTGATCCTCCCTTTTGAAAAAGCTTTTTTTGAAGAAAAACACCAATTCCCAGTCCATTTTGTGGGTCATCCCTTACAGGACCAATTGTCTCTTTTTAAAGAAGAGCAAGACTTTTTCAAAACGCATGTGCTGGATCCAAAAACTCCGATTATTGCTTTACTTCCCGGAAGTAGAAAACAGGAAATCCGTAAAATGCTCCCCCTTTTTGTTCAAGTGGCTTCCCATTTTAAAGCCTATCAATTTGTCATTGCAGGTGCTCCTGGTATTTCGTCAGAGTACTACGATTCATTCCTTGAGAATGCTTCGGTAAAAATACTACACTCCCATACCATTGGGCTCTTGAAAAAAAGTAAGGCAGCACTCGTCACGAGTGGAACCGCTACCTTAGAAACAGCACTTTTGGGCGTTCCTCAATTGGTGTGTTACAAAAGCAATCCCATAAACTACTGGATTGGGAAAAAAATTGTGAAACTCAAACACATTTCTTTGGTTAATTTAATTCTTGACCGAACAGCAGTTACTGAATTGATACAAGAGGAATGTAATCTTGAAAATCTAAATGAACATCTTGACACTCTTTTGAAAAAGAGTAGCCTTGATAAAATCCAAGAGGAGTATCTAGATTTAAAAAAACAACTGGGCGATCCTGGCGCTAGCGAAAAAACGGCTACGCTTATTTACAAGGCCATTTCCTAATACTGTTTTTTTGTTGAAGTAAAAAGCTATTACTTTAGGGTATGCATTTGCCCCGATCTGTTCTCTACCCATTGGTGGTTTTATTTACTTTAGGAGGTATAGGTTTTCATCTTTTTAAACTCCTTTCGCCATGGCTTTTTCTTGTCCTTTTTTTGTTTTTTCTTCTAGGCGCATTTTTACTTAAAAACAGCCAAAGACAATTCAAGAGTTTGTTATTATACGCTTGTTATTTTTGTATGGGTTACCTGAATTTTCAAGCCTTTTACCATCAAGACAAAACACATTACCTCCAAAATCCTATTTCTCCAAGCTCCGGATTCAAAAAAATTGAGGTCTTGGAAATACTTTATGAAACGACTTTTTCTTATGCGTATATCGTTCAACTGAAATCCACTGGAACAAGCCCAGCCTCGGGCAAATTAATTGTATATCAAAAAAAAGATAGTCTCGTAGATGCTTATCAGTTGGGTCAGAAAATTCTTACAACAGCGGCCCTCGTTCCTATTGACGAACCTAGAAATCCAGGCGCTTTTTCATATAAGAAGTATCTAGAAAATTTGTCGGTTTACGCGCAGCTAGAGTTGAATACAAAAAATACAATACCCTTAAAAGCAACTGAAACTTCTCTTCATCATCGAATGGTGCAATTGAGAAAACAAATCCTTTCTAAAATTAAAAACAGCACCCTTCAAAATGAATCCAAAGGAATACTTCAAGCCTTGTTGTTGGCAGAGCGAAAAGCCATCGGAGAAGAACAGATCGAAGACTATGCGCGTGCTGGTGTGTTACATCTTTTGGCACTGTCTGGACTCCACATTGGTCTTCTTGTAGAACTATTACTTTTGCTTTTGAGCCCTTTGTTGTGGTTTCGTCTTGGGTCTATTTTTCGACTGAGTATTATACTTAGCGTTCTTTGGCTTTTTGCCTTTTTTGTGGGCTTACCGGCCTCTGTTGTCCGTGCGGTAACTCTCTTTTCCTTTTTAACCGTAGGACGTTTTATTCATCAAGGGAAAAATACATTTCATCTCACGGTAGTTTCTTTTTTAGTTTTATTAGTCGCATATCCCCCCTTTTTAAAACAAATTGGATTTCAATTTAGCTTTTTAGCTGTCTTTGGTATTTTGTGGATTCATCCGATCCTTCAAAGATTTTGGAACCCTAAGATCGGTTGGATAAGAAAGTATTGGCAGTGGACTACCGTAAGTCTGGCCGCACAAATGGCCGTCGGTCCTTTGAGTGTCTTTTACTTTCATCAATTTCCTAGTTTATTTTTGATCAGCAATCTTTTGATTATTCCTTTTTTTGGAGTTTTTCTGGTTTTGGTCATGGCTGTTTTTGTGATGCTTCTATTTGACCTACTTCCCCATTTTATGGAAACATTCTTCGATGGAGCAGTTCAACTTTTAAATGGGTCCGTTTCTTGGATTGCTCAGAATGACACTTTGCCATTGGATCAGCTTTACCTTCCTGTTCCCGTACTGCTAGGACTCTATTTAGTTCTCTTTTTTTTCGTGCTTTCCCTAGAAAAAAAGCGTTTCCCTCAATGGGTGGGAACCGCAATTTCTTTTTTTATCTTACTCTCTTTAATGCAGCTAGATCAAGAAAAAACCTCAAATGAACACGCTTTTTGGATATTCTATTTACACCGAGAAAGTAGCTACGGCTATTTCAAATCAGGAGTTTTTTACCATCATTCATCTAACCCTGATAAAAACCGACGTATCCTTTCCGATTTTGCAAATTCTCGACTCCTTCACCGCTTCGAAAAACTTCCCATCAAGAATTTTTTTAGCGTAGATCAATTTCATTTATTCATCTTGGACAATGAAAAAAGATATACGCTCCCCAATTATAGTCCGACTCATATCCTGTTGCGAAACGACCCAAAAATCAATCTAGATCGCTTGCTTCAAATCCATCAACCTCAACTTGTTGTCGCAGACGGTTCAAACAGTCCTTGGACGGTGAGCAGATGGGAAAAAAGTTGTAAAAAATACTCGATTCCCTTCTACGATATACGAAAAAGTGGTGCTTTAAAAATCAGCCTCGAAAACGAGGAATAAAGTTTTTCTTGTAGTTTTCGAAGTCTTCAGGTTTAGAAAATACTTGATAATCCCCCTGCTTGATCATTTTTAAATAGAGTTCAATTTGTTTGGGCTTGTGATATCCTACTAAGGGCATTATAGGGTCTCCCTGTTCACTAAAGAAAACCATCGTAGGATACCCTTTAACACCTAGAAACTGGGTGAACTGATGAGTTGCGTTACGTCCTTTTCGGCTGGGGTCATGGTTGGGATTAGTGTAGGTTTGGTCGTAATATTGAATTTCTTCAGTCCCTTCCGCATTGAATTTTACTGCGTAGTAATGTTCAGAGATATATCGGGAGACATCGGGATTTTGAAAGGTGTTCTTGTCTAATAATTTACAGGGACCGCACCAGTCCGTATAGACGTCCATAAAGATTTTCTTGGGTTCTTTTTTCTGAGCCTCTCGGGCTTCCGCCAAAGTCATCCATTGAATTTTTTGAGCAAAAACAGTACTCAATCCAAGTAGGAAAAAAAATGTTAGTAGAATGGAATTTTTCATAACTGCACTGCTTTGAATAAAACTGGTGTAAAAATATAAAATATAATACTATTGCGCTTTCTTTAAATCCTCTGCACCGTGCGTTAACCTTTTTAAGGGTTTTAAGAGTAAAATAACCGATATCGCTATCAGGGTACAAAAAATAAAGATTCCTGTAAAAATTTGCTTTTCTCCTGCGGTTTCAGCGTAGCCCCCTATACTTGCGGCAAGCTTGTTTCCCAAACCAGTAGCTGCCCAATACAACCCCATAATAGAGGCTGCATATTTCACAGGAGCCAATTTGGTAATAAACGATAAAGAAACCGGAGAGGCACATAACTCACCAATAGTATGAAATAGATAGGCCAATACCAGCCAATACATCGCTGATTTACCGGCTACCTCATAATCCACAGCTGCAAAGCGCATAAATAGAAAGCCCATACCCATGATTAAAATTCCAATTGCAATTTTATACAAAGAGGAAGCTTCTTTCCCTTTAAACTTCCAACGCATCCAAAATCCACCGACTCCAACAGCCAAGGTGATGATAAAAAAGGAATTTAAGGACTGGAACCAAGAAGCTGGGATTTCCATCCCCATGAGCATTCGATCTGTTTTTTGCTTTGCATACAAATTCATCAATCCTCCTGCTTGCTCAAAAGCTCCCCAAAAAAAGATAATCAATAGAAAGGAAATTAAAAGTACTTTGACTCGGTCTTTTTCTACAGCGGTTAACTTTCTTTTTCTCAGTTCACGGTCAGGATGTGACTCTTTTCCGATAAAATCTCCTACTCCCACTAAGTATTTTTGACCGTAGAAATACGTAATTTGACCAATGAACATTCCTATCGCGGCCAAACCGAAACCGTAGTGCCAGTTGTAGGTTTCACCCACCCATCCACATAGAATAGGTGCTGCAAAACCACCGATGTTGATCCCCATATAAAAAATATAAAATCCAAGGTCTCTTCTTTCATCCCCTTTGGGGTAGAGGCCTCCCACCATGCTTGAAATATTGGGTTTGAGTCCACCCACTCCTAAAATCACAAAAAAGCATCCCAGGTAAAAGCTGAATTCGGTATCAAAAGCTAAAATCGTATGTCCAACGCACAATAAAATCCCTCCTAACATAACGGTTTTCTTTTGCCCCAAAAGGTTGTCCGCTATCCAGCCCCCGGGTACAGAAGCCAAATAAACAAGCATAGTGTACCAACCGTAGAGTGCAATCGCCTCCGAATTGGTCCATCCAAAACCGGGATTGTCCGTATTGGTTTTAGCAACGAGAAAAAGGGTGAACAAAGCACGCATTCCATAGTATGAAAATCGTTCCCACAATTCTGTAAAAAAGAGAACATAAAGCCCGGGCGGATGACCAAAGATTGTTTTTGTTTCAGAAAGAGATTTTGCGTCTGCCATGAGCTTCAATTTTATTACAGATTATTAAGGTTAAAGTTAGTCATTTTGGTGTAGAGGTGTTTCTGGGTATTCCCTTGTTTGTGGATCGAATGGTTTGTAGACCTCCTGGATCGCGTACATCTTTTCACAAATAGTCTAAATCTAAACTAAGTTGCTGCGCTTGGATTGCCCCGGCGAGTAACAATAAAAAGGGGAGAAAGAAGTAATTGGAGTCTCGCGTTTTACTAAAGTCTCGTATTGTTTTTTGTGTAAAGGAATTCATGATTAAATTTTTAGCACTTCATTTTCATGGAAAGGCAATTTAGGAAAAATGCGTCAACCTTGATTTTGGAAGGGATTCAAATTCTGTATCTTTACAAAAAAATTTAGATGGGTAAAAAGATTGACGGCTTTTCCAAACTGACCCAATCAGAAAAAATAGATTGGATCACCAACACTCACTTTAAGAACCCTGAAAAAGCAAAAAAACAATTAGAAGTCTATTGGAACCCTGATTCCAAGCTTCAAAAGCGTCATGATGAATTCATAGAAAACACACTTTCCAATTTTTACCTTCCTCTGGGAGTTGCTCCCAACTTTTTAATTAATGGCACTACCTACACGCTACCCCTAGTTGTGGAAGAGAGTTCGGTGGTGGCTGCTGCGAGCAATGCAGCTAAATTTTGGGGGAGTCGTGGAGGGTTTACTACCCAAGTGATCAATACTTTAAAAGTAGGTCATGTTCATTTTTATTTTAAAGGTGATCCCAGAGAGCTGCAAAAATTTTTTGATCGTAGAAAAAAGGATCTACTTCAATCTACCCTGTCCCTAACTAAAAATATGGAAGCCCGTGGTGGGGGGATCACCAAACTTGAATTGGTAGATAAAAGCGAAGCACTCGCCAACTATTTCCAACTGCATATGGAGTTTAAAACAAAAGATGCCATGGGGGCCAATTTTATCAACTCCTGCTTGGAACTCGTTGCAAAAAAATTCACAGAATTTGCGGAAGAAGATCAGTTAACACAAGGAAAAGAAAACACTTTAGAAATCGCGATGAGCATTCTCTCGAACTATGTCCCTGAATGTTTGGTTCGTGCAGAAGTGCGTTGCCCAGTAACGGATTTTACGCTTCAAAACAACGGTGTAGCTGGAGCCACTTTTGCAAAAAAAATGGTTGATGCTGTTGCCATCGCAAGTTGTGAACCCTACCGTGCGGTAACCCACAACAAGGGAATTATGAACGGTGTGGATGCCTTAGTAATTGCTACAGGAAATGATTTTAGAGCTGTGGAGGCGGGCGTTCATGCTTTTGCCTCAAGATCGGGACGCTACCGTTCCTTGAGTAATGCCTATATCCAGGAGGAACAGTTTGTAATGGAGCTTACCTTACCCCTTGCTCTAGGCACGGTGGGTGGGCTTACTAAACTTCACCCCATGGTAGAATGGTGTATGGAACTTTTGGGAAATCCCTCTGCCGAGGAATTGATGGAAATTGTCGCAGTAGCGGGATTGGCTCAAAATTTTGCTGCCTTGCGTTCTCTTGTAACTACAGGAATCCAAAAAGGTCATATGAAAATGCATTTGCTCAATATCCTGAATCAATTTGAGGCCAGCGAGACTCAAAAGAAAACTGCTTTACTATATTTCAAAACGGAACCCGTAACAGTTCAAGCGGTAGGTGCCTTTTTACAAAAAAACAGCCTTTAGTATGGCTTCATTTTACAGTTCCGGAAAATTATTAATTACCGCAGAATACGCTGTTTTAGGAGGGGCAAAGGCATTGGCAATTCCCTGCCAAAAAGGACAGAAGTTACACTTTGAAGAAAGTGCCGAATCCGTACTGCATTGGAACAGTTATGATGAAAAAGGAACGCGCTGGTTTAAAGCTCAATTTGAATTACCTGAATTGAAGGTTGTTCAAACTTCAGATCCTGATGCTGCAAAGCGTTTACAAGACATTTTGAACTTTGCTAAAAAAGAAAATCCTTCGTTTTTAAACTTGGGAGGAAGAGTAAAAACCGAATTGGAGTTCAATCGCCATTGGGGCTTAGGAAGTTCTGCTACACTAATTGTAAATATCGCTTCATGGGCAAAAATAAACCCCTACCAATTGCTTGAAAACAGTTTTGGAGGTAGTGGTTACGATGTGGCCTGTGGTCTTGCCGAAGGTCCCATTTTTTTTACCAAAAAGAAAAACACCCCTAAAGTCGAACCGATAACTTTTTCGCCTCCATTTAGAAATGAATTGTATTTTGTTTATTTAAATCAAAAAAGAGATAGCCAAGAAGCCGTTCAAAATTTTGACGTGAAACGGGTCACTCCCCCTCTTATTTCCACATTAGATCAACTCACCGAAGCTATTTCAATAAGCACAAATTTAAAGGAGTTTACGACCCTGATCGAACAACACGAAACTTTTATCGGTCAGTTGATCCAACAAAAAACGATAAAAGAAATTTTATTCTCAGACTTTTTGGGAAGTATCAAAAGCTTAGGGGCGTGGGGAGGTGATTTTATCTTGGCAACAGGTGGAAAGGAAACCCATGACTATTTTATCGAAAAAGGCTTCGATACTGTAATCCCCTTTAATCAAATGTGCAAGATCAATTAGATACGGTGCGCTTAGGTTTTACTGAAACTCATTTTTTGACCATCTAGCACGGCTGTAATTTGATTTTTATCATAAACCGCCATAAAGATGTCATCTTCTTTTTTAACGTGAAGAATATTCTTTTTTTTCTTGTAGTCGGCGGAAAAAACTTTGACTTCCTCTTCTTGAGAATTGTATTTTACCCAGCCTTCTACTTGGTCTTCATTAGCAAAAATAAGCTTGTAATAACTCGCATCGGGTTCGTTGGTAGAAGTACACATCCAAACTGTCCCTACAAGGGCTAGAGACTGTCTGATTTTCTTTGTAAAACGAAATGATCGCATGAATTATAGCTTTTATAGATTTGCAAATCAAATTTCATGCCAAAAAAACCCTTAAGGCTGTTAAGGGTTTTATATTGTACTATTTTTAATTACTGTATTAGTAATAGAGAGCTCTATTGTCTTCTATTTCTGCTACGGATTCTAAGGCTACAAAAACATTTTCAATTAAAGTAAAACTAGCATTTCTTTGAATCTCCTTTGAGTAAGCAGAGTAGTCCTCTAGATCTTCAACAATATTTTTCTGATTTAAAAGGATTTTATAAACCCCTTTATCCCCTTGTACTAAATCAGAGAGTTCTCCTTCGTTCATTGCAAAAGCAGTCCCCACAACGTTGGGTTCGTTCCCTGCGCCTACAATGGTTGGATTTTTTTGATTTACTGCTGAGGCCGTTTCAATAGTTAAGTTTTCCTCTTCGGACAAAGCTTCTAAAGTAGTTTTATCTGCGTAGCGTTTTTTAATTAATGCGGCTTTCTTGTCTTCCATGAGGATTTTTCTCACTTCAGCGCCCACCTCGTCAATAGAAGCTAAACCTTCTTTAACTTTTGCGGTGAGTTGTACCACTACATAGCCTCCTTGGTTTAATGAAAAGCGTCTGATGTCCCCTATCTTGGTGTCTTCTTCAAAAGCCCATCGAACAATATTTCTTTGTCCTGGCAGACCGGGTAAATTTTCTTCTAGGGCTGCAATTTGTTGCACGGGTCGTACTTGATAGTTGCTTTTTTCAGCAATTGCTAAAAAATCGTTTTGTTCATTACTATCCATCTCAAACTGAGTAGCCTCTCTAAAAATTTCATTGGAAGTTTGATCTGAAGGAACCGCTTCGGTTACTACGTCAGCAATCAATGCTAAATCGTCCTTGTCGGTAACCTTGATAATATGGAATCCAAATTCTGTTTCGACTAAACCTACACGATTAACCCGATTGGTATTGACAAAATTAAAAAATTCTGTGGCCATTTCGCCCTCTTGGAAAAAGCCTAAATCTCCTCCACGCGTTCTTGTGGGACCATCCGAGTTTTCCAAGGCAAGTGCATCAAAGTCTGCAGAGGCTCTTCTGGCGAGGCGATACACCCGATTGGCTTCTTTTTTTGCTTCTTCTTTTGTTCTAGTGACGTTGGAAGAAGCACGGGTTGCCCCTTCATAAGCAATCAAGATGTGACTCGCACGAAGGGATGCATTTTTTTTACGTCCTAAAAGTCTAGAAATCTTAAATGAATTTCCATCACGATAGGGACCAAAAACTTCTCCCTCGTCTAAACTGAAAAGTATATCTGCATATTCGTTGTTGTATTGTCCACGGGGCTTATACACAGAATCAAAAGAAACTTCGGAATATTGATCTACAAAATCTGCTACATTTTTCGTTTCTTTAAAACCTTCTAGCGTGTCTGTTAACTTAGAAACATCATTGTAAGCAATACGTTGGGACTTTAGTCCATCAAGGCGCAAACGAATGGTTGCCAAATCGTCCTCTGTGGGACGTTCATCAAAGGCGACATATTGAATATTTCGGGTCTCGTCTCGCTCGAATTCATCTTTGTGCTCTTGGATGTATTTTTTGATTTCGGAGTCTGTTACCTCAACAAGACTGTCGGGGATTACATCAAAAGGAATTTGAACATATTGTATGTTTACATTGTCGTTTTCAAGGTGGTAATTGGCTTTTGCCTCAGCTTCTGTCATCCCAGCACTCGCCTTAATTAAATCGAGGTAAATCCGTTGTTTTGCGATTCCAATGATACTTTGCTCTTGAAATTTCCAATTTTCGTAGGCCGTGGGGTTTGTAGATTTTAATTGAGCAATAAAATCCGTGAATATTCCAAAATCAAAAAACCCTGCCTCGTTTTGAAAATCTGGGTTGTTTACAATGTTATCATCCGATGAGATAATTTGTTCCAGTTGATCTTTACCCGCATCGATTCCTAGTTTTTCAAACTGCTGTTCAAATACAGTGTTTCTCAACGCTTGATTCCATACAAGGTTTACAGATTGTAAGGTGGAATAATTGTAGGTGCGTTCGGTTTGTTCGACCAGCTGGCGAAAGTAATTGAGCTCTACCTCTTCGTCATTGATCAGTGCGATAGGATCCGTAGGACCTGAATTTGAAGAGCTTCCGTCAAACACTCCGGAGATTACAAAAGCGAAAAGCGCCATTCCGATTACGAGAATCAAAAAAATGGAGCGTTGTCTAATTTTTCCTAAAATGGCCATAGTTGCTATTTTTGATGGTTTGCGAAATTAAGCTATTCCTTTGAATAAAGAAAGTTCCTTTGTTTAAAAATAGGGATGCATTTTTTTACAGCTATGATCTAATCTCCCTGTGAATGCTCTAATAGAATTTGTTCAATCTTCGTAGCTGCAACTTTTTTAATGGTTAGGGTATTGGGTGGAATTTGGATTTGTTGTCCTTTCTTTGGGATTTCGCCAATATGGTATGCAATTAGACCCCCTAAGGTTTCGTAAAACTCACTTTCGGGAAGTGAGAGGTTGTATTTTTGATTTAAATAGTCGACTTCCAAACGCGCAGAAAAATCAAATGTGGTTTCATCCAATTGTGTTTCAATATGAGCCACCGTGTCAAATTCATCTTCAATTTCTCCAAAGAGCTCTTCCACTATGTCTTCTACTGTCAATATTCCTGAAATCCCCCCGTGTTCGTCGATCACTACAGAAATACTTTTATGCTGACGTGTCAATAATTTTAAAACGTCATTGATCAGCATAGTTTCTGGGACATAGGCAAGGGGTAAAAGTATGTTTTTTAAAATCTTAGGATTTTTCATCATATCAAAAACATGAACATAACCCAAGATTTGATCGATTGATTTTTGATAAACTGGAATTTTAGAAAACCCAGTGGAAATAAAAAGCGCTTTGATTTCTTCGATGGGTGTATTTTCATCTACAGCAATCACTTCAGCTCGAGGTACCATAGCTTCTTTGGCTTTTACATCAGAAAACTCAAGGGCTTTTTGAAAAATTTGTATTTCAGAATCCAAGCCTTCTTTGTCTTGGGTAGATTCCAATTGTTCTTCAATATAATTTCCTAACTCTACCTTGGAAAAGGAAAGTTGTACTTGATCAGAATCTGTTTTTAAGAAGCGTTTTAAGATAAGGTCGGTAAATTGAATGATTAAGTAAGTAAGTGGATAAAATGTGTAGTAGAAAAAAGCTACTGGAACGGCAAAGATTTTAATGGCAAAATTGGCGTAAAGCTGAAAAAATACTTTAGGTAAAAACTCGGCTGTAATTAAGATGATCCCTGTTGAAATTAGGGTCTGATAAAACACCACTATCAAGCTGGGGTCAGCTCCTGTTAAGAGGGTTTCAGGGAAGAAGAGTTGGAGTATTCGATCTCCAGTAAAAATACCGTAGACTACAAGTGCAACATTATTTCCCAAAAGCATACTCGCTATGAATCGGGAAGGATTCTGAGTGATGTTTTTTAATACTTTAGAAGTAAAACTCCCTTGTAGTTTTTCAATTTCAAGGTAGATTCTGTTTGAGGACACAAAGGCTATTTCCATTCCTGAAAAAAACGCAGAGAGTACCAAACTGAAAATAATGACTAAATCGGATCCGATCATTGAGAGGAGTTGTCCCTTTGATTAAATTTTTTTCTGTAATGTCGTCTGAACAGCGCCATGAATATTGACAAAACTGCAAAACCCAAAAAATAATAAGCCCGCGTTTGATCATAGCCCCACAAGGTTATGGTTTTGTAGGTTGAGATCCCAGCAATAACCCAATAGAGAATTTCTGAAATTTTATAAGTTTTCATGAGTTTACAATTAAATATTAAAGGCTCAAAGTCTGCTCGACCTCAATTAGAAAATCTTGCTTCATTGAGTTGTTAAAGTGTCCTTGGTTTCAGAAACAGCAACTGTACCGATAAGATTCCCTGTTTGAAATTTAGTAAAATCTTTATTGGTATCCAATCGAATGGCATCGAAATCGTAGTCTTTATCTTTAAATTTAAAGGGCTGTTCGGTAAACAACCATTCGTTTTCTGCATCCCAAAAAAGCTGCTGTGTGGTAAGTACGGAACCCTCATGAGATTTTAATTGTACGTTTCCTTTTAAGTCTATGAGCTTGGTGTCATTGTAGAGTGTTCCGAAATCGGCGAGAACTTCATTTTCATTTCCTTGGTCATCAAAGAAGATCACTTTCAGTCCTTCTGGAAACTCTGCATATCGAAAATCTAAATTGGTATAGTCAATGTGTTTCGGAGCTGTTAGAATCGCTTGTATTTTGATGGAGTCAGTGTATACCATTCTTATATTTGATGCAGTTCCTATGGGGTCTTGACGCTCGCTATTGATTTCTTTTAACGCACTTGTATTGTCTTCACAAGAAATAAAAAGGGCTGCGGTACCTACCACAACCCTGAAAAAAAATTTATGTAAAGAGAGGTCCATTTACAGTTTCGGAACGGTCACGCTTCGGTTTATCCAACAACTGAATTTAATCACTGCCCCTTCATTTCCTTCGGTAAAAATATCCGTTTTACTGGGCGCTCTTCCGATATAGCTTTCCGCTGTCCGTTTTGCTATTTTAGAAAGGGAATTATCTACATTTCCTGCTTTTTTAGCTAAATCTGCGGCTAACCAATAAACTGCTCTCTTGTTAAATTGAGTGTCTCCACAATCGTTGGCGCTGTCTGCATACATGTTTGCAATCAGTAAGTAGGCACGCCCTAAAGAAGGCTGAAAACCAAGTGCTTTGTTTGCATAGCTTCTAGCCGAACTTCTTCTCCCTGCAATTTTAAATTTATTTGCAATTTTTAAAAGAATTTTAGCCTTTCTGTAATTGTCTGTTTCAAGAGCAATAGACTCTTCGTAGTATTTTAAAGCTTCATCTGCGTTTCCGCGCTTGTCATTTAACAAGCCTAGGTAGTAGGCAGAATCCGCAGAAGGGTCTAGGGTGTGGAGGGCTTCCACTAGGGTGACAAAGAAAGGATCGTCTGAACATTCTTTGCTGTCCATACGACTTGCAGCACGCTTTAACCAAACAGAATCACCTTTGTTCTCATCAAAGTTTCTTTTGTATAAAGGAATAAGGTTTTCACAAGTCGCCTCTTTAGCGATGATGGCGTCTAAGTTAGACAAAAACGTACCGATGGCTTTGGAGTTGATATTGTATACTCTTTTTCGTCGTTGCTCTTTACTAGTCAATGCATTTCCTTCGTCTTCTTTTTTTAGAATTACGTCTAATTTTTTCGCTAGTTCAGTAGTTTCAATTTCAAATTTTTCAGAAACCTCTTCATACTTATTAAACAGCATCTCCATGCTCACCTCACTGTCTCCTGCTTTATATCTGTCATAAAGCGTTTTGAAGTAATTGTATAAGTGTTTTGGGTTGGTAAAGCTTTTTGCATCTTTAGTATACGCTTCGTCAAAAGTGGCATATACCACTTTTAAGTCTGCTATTTTATAATCGAGTAATGCCTGTGCTTTTCTACTGAGTACGTCCCCTACAGAACTTTTATTTTTCTTTGCAGGAAAGTATTGAACCCACTCGTCATAAAGTTGAATTAGATCTTTTTTAGACGCATCAACTTCTTCGGGGGTTCCATTTTTAATGTAATGTTTTAAAATGCGTTCTCCATAGGTGTAAATCGCGGCATTGAGGTCTGGACAACTCTGTCTAACTCGTGTCCAAGGTTCCATTGCGGATGCGTAGTTTTTAACTTTTACATACTCTGCGAATATGGATAAATCTTGCATACAAGCGTTGCTATCTTGGGCTTGAATTTGATTCTGAAAAATCAATCCTAGTAACATAATCCCAAAAACGTATAGCTTTTTCATCTTAATTATCTTTAATTATACTTTCTTTTTACAAACCAAATATCGTTTAGCGACAAACCGACGCGTAACGCAACTATTGTTTCTTGTACCAAACCTGCCTCTTTTTGGCCTCGCTGACTAATTTCTAGTCCAACATTAGCATTGGACAGACCTGCTAAAGGCAAACCTAAACCAAAAGATATGCCAGTTTCTGTTAAAGGTATGTTATTGACAATTGTACTCATCTGTTCTGTGCGAAATCCAAAGCGATAAACCACTCGGCTCCAGAAACTTGTGAATGAAGCGTAATTGGGAATAAAATATCCTCCAGCAGCCCATTTTTTAGCATCTCTGTAAGAAACATTTGTTCTTTTAAAAAATTCATTGCTAAAGGTAGCAGATTTTATCAAATTATATTGTACCCCCAGAAACCATTTCTTGTCTTTGCCTAAACCCAACCCAAAACGTCTAGTCTCGGACAACTCCAAATTGGTTTGATCCAGTCCCGAAGAAGAAAGGTCAATTTCTGCCAAATCAATTATCGCTTGACTGGAAAATGATTGTACATAAAAAATACGGTTGTTTTGAGAATCTAAGTTGCCTCTCGGTTGATAGGCAATCATGGCTTGGGCATTGTATTTCTCCGCAATCGGAATATTCGCTTGTGCTGAGAATTGAAGACTCAACCCGGAAACACTGGAGTCATTTGTAAGAAAAGTTCCATTGTCAACGCCATCTAGATACTGTCCGGTTCTATAAAACAAATTCCCAAAATTGTAATTTATAGTTGAGCCTATCGACAAATTGGGAGTGATCGGAACTCCTAAAGAGAAATAGGCTTGGTTTAACCCCCCTCTCCCTTCATAGCGATTGAAGACATCTGTATCAGAAAGTTGAGAGATTTTTTCTATTTGGTACCCCACCGAAGTAAATGGGAGTATTCCAAATCCAAAACTGAATTTTTTTGCTGGAATACTAACCGCTAGGTAGTCCAAAGCGGCAAGGTCAGAATTTTCTGACGCTGAGGCAGAGGCTAAACTGTTATTTGTATAATTTATCCCTATAGAATAGGTCGTAACCTTTAAAAACCCATAGCTGGCAGGATTGTTCAAATTGGCGTGAATCGAATCTGTAAAAACATCCAGACCACCCATATGACGTGTCGCTTGTGTTCCATTAAAGCTGCGCTCCCCTAGACCTGTAGCGGAATAAGGAGAAGACACCGTGTTTTGTGCAACGAGCGGGGCGGTCATCAAAAGTAAAATGAAAAAAGCGTTTACTCGATTCATGAATTTGTATTGCTTGCTAATAAGAAGTTCAACCCTTTGGCTAGGAAATTTGAATGCGCAAATATGCTATTTTTTAATGGTTTAGGCAACATTTGAGCGTCTCCACCTGTTAAAATAATCGTTAAAAAGTCAAATTTGGCTTCATAATAGGAAATTGTGGTCTGTATTTCTGAAATAATTCCCTGCGAAACCCCACTGTGCATTGCACTTTCTGTATTGGTCCCAAAAAATTGAGCTGTTTTTTTTGGCTCCAAGGCAGGTAAAAGTCCCGAAAAGGAATGCATTGCATTATAACGCATTCGATATCCTGGACTGATAGCCCCTCCGTGGTGAAGCCCTTCTCGATCTAAAATATCATAGGTAATACAACTCCCTAAATCGATAACTAAAACGTTTTGATTAGGGTATTCTAAAGTACACGCCGCTAGCAAAGCAACACGATCTGCACCTAATTGATGACTGGGTGCGTAAAGGGTTTTAAAGGGCAGTCGCAAGTCCGCAGAACACAAAATAACCGGTAAAGGCACCAGAGCCCTCTGTAAATCTGCTGTTATGGATCTGTTGACATCAGATACAATACATTTTTCAATTAAAGGGTATTCTCTCTGCAGTTGCGTTAGGGTGTTTTCCCAATGGTCATAGGAAACGGTTCTTGTGTCGATATCCCGATTGTCATCAAATACAAAATATTTGATTTGCGTGTTTCCTAGATCAATGATTAGTTGCATGGTATTCGCTTGCGCCTGTAAAATTACAAAGAAAATAAGTGAAATGATTTTGTGAGAACACAAAAGCCAACTATATTTGCACTTGCTTAAAAGCGGGGTACCTTAGCTCAGTTGGTAGAGCAAAGGACTGAAAATCCTTGTGTCCCTGGTTCGATTCCTGGAGGTACCACAAAAAACCCCCTGTTAATCATTGATTTTCAGGGGGTTTTTTTACTTCATTAATAAGATCCTTATCCTTTTAATCTAGCATTGTTCCAGTTTTAGAATTTCAGAATACAGCCCATACTTAGGAAATAATCCTTAATTTGTGATGAAGAATTCAAATGAAAAAATAAGTTAATCCCAATAAAGAACAATTCTTTATTTTAAAATTAAATTTAATCGATAATAACTTTTAGATACGCTATTTACTATAAATATTTTTTAATTACAATTAACTCTTTGAATGAATAAGTTAAATTTTTTAAGAGCGAAAATTAATTTTTACCTCAATGAATCTAAAGATAAAAGAGGTAAAATTATTAATAATTTCATTTATGCCTTAATATTGCTGTCGGTTCTTGACTTTAGTCTGCAAACGATTCCAAATTACAATCGATTCCACCCCTCTCTTGCTAAGTTTGAGTTTGTCGTGTTAGTCATTTTTACGATCGAGTATATCTTGAGGGTGTTTTCGTCTAAAAATCCTTTAAAATTCATAGTAAGTTTTTATGGAATAATTGACTTAATCACCATCCTCCCTTCGTTTTTTGGTTTGGCATATGATATAAGATCACTTCGTGTTTTAAGGCTTTTGAGAATATTTGGGAATTATAGTGCCTCTAAAAATTTAAAGAAATCATTTAATGATGTAAAGAATGAGCTAGGTTTTTTTTCTCTAGCTACGTTATTACTTCTCTATGTTGCAGGAACTGGTATTTATCATTTTGAGAACAAAGCACAACCCGAAGCTTTCTCTTCAATTTTTGATTCCATATGGTGGGCAGTTGCAACACTTACTACTGTTGGTTATGGAGACATTTACCCAATTACTGCTGGAGGTAAGATTTTTGCAACACTAATCGTTTTTTTAGGCTTGGGTCTGGTCACAGTGCCGACAGCTTTAATTGCATCTTCTTTCACATCAGCCTTTAAAGAAGGTGAAAAGGAGGATAATAAGAAAACTTGATACAAATAAAAAAAATAATGACTTATTCTAATTATGAATTTAAATGAAGGAGATAAGAATAAATTATGTTTCATTTAAAAAAAAATCAAAATTATCTGTACTTGTCGATGCATCAATATTTCAAGAAATGTATACCAATGGGAGCCTGAAACAAAAATGTGATTACGCGAGATGGCTTATCTCAAATTCAGGTTGGTTCAATCCCAATGAATTTTCCTCTCATAAGATTGAATATTTTGAAATAGAAGGAATCAATCTTTTAGATTTTGCAAACTCAAAATGGTTAGATGGTAATGACCTCAACCATTTCTAAAAATAGTATATTTAGGTGTTTTATATTTCAAAAAAATGTTGCTGCAAATCAACATTCTGCTTGGAATGCTAATTTATTATAAATAGAAGTAAATACAAATGATTTACTTCTTAAATAGTTCGTATTGTTTGATAGTAAAGACCATAAACCGAAAAGTTTAGACGCTAAAAAAGAAAATTCATCTTCCCTTTCTTTAGAGCAAGCTGAGGTTGCCCAGTTGGTAGAATACGAAAGTCTTTCTCATTTGTCAAAACCTTCTATTGGCTTAAACTTAATTCAGCAGAAAGCTGACACATTTAGTGAAATCACTAATTTGGAACTATTACAAAAGAAAGCGTCAACAAAAGGAATTTATGGGCAAAATTCCTCAGGTGTCATTCAAGCAAAAGGGCTCCCAAAAAACCTCCAAACAGGTATTGAAAATCTCTCAGGACAAGCAATGAATGATGTAAAAGTCCACTACAATTCAAAACAACCAGAAAAAATGGGTGCTCATGCCTTTGCAAAAGGAACTGATATACATCTAGGCAAAGGTCAAGAAAAGCATTTACCCCATGAAGCGTGGCATGTTGTTCAGCAGAAAGAAGGGAGGGTAAAACCGACAGTTCAAAAGAAAGAAAATATACCTGTAAACGACGACGCTTCCTTAGAAAAAGAAGCAGATGTGATGGGAGACAAAGCCCTTTCCTTAGGAAAACAAGAGCCTGAGAATCCTCAAAACTCCGTAACCGAATTTCCTCAAAAAACAGTTCAAAAAGTTGAAGATGAAGAAAACCAACAAGAGGAGTCAGAGCAAGAAAGTGAAGAAAAAGTAAGTGAGAATGAAAATAAAGAAGAAGCATCGGATGCTAATTCTGAAGGGGAGGACAACAAAGATCAAGACTCATCAGCAAAAGTAGAAATAAAGCCAGAGACTTTAGTATTATCAGGAACAAAGGGCCTCTATGCTAAAGTAAGTTCATTTTTTGGAAAGGAAACTAGTTTTGGTGTACTTCAAAACCTTATCAAAGAATATGAAGATACTGAGGATGATATTTTAAAGGAGGAGCTAAAACCCAAAATAGTAAATGCTTGTGATACATGGCTCAAAAAACATCCAAAACCTGAAAAAAATAAAAGTCTTTTTGGGAAATTAAAATCCGGATTTAATCGTCTGAGAGGAAAAACAAAAAATGATGATAAAAAAAGACAATCAATAGAGTTAATTAAAAAACGTTTTTCTGAAACTGAAAAAGCTTCGGATATTAAATTAACTACGCTTTCTGATAAGGAATCTATTGGAAGTAAAATAAAAGGAGTTTTCGGATTTAAAACAACATTTAAACAAATAGAAGAGCAATATCACGAATATCAAAGTGAAACTAGTTCAATAGCAGATTTTAGCTCTTTGGTGGGGGTACTCGGAAAGGCGAAAAAAATTTATGGGTTAATTGAAGATTGGAAAGAAAATCACAAGGATGATGAAAAGGAAAAACTAGACTCTTTAACAAAAATACAGGATGGGATTTTAAATTTATATTTTGAGGCAAACTATAAAAACATAATCTCAATTAAGGTCTCCAAATTGAGTGGAGCAGAATTAAAAAACAATAAAATAGCTCTCGAAACACTTAAGTTGGTTGTTAACTTACAAGGGAAAACAATTACGGGTAAAGGGGAGCATATAGCTGTAACAAGTAAAGGGATTGATTTTGATGAAATCTCTATTGATTACAGTGACTCGTTGGAAATTTCTGAAGGTTTTCAAGTTAAAAATCCAAAACTAGTGGTTTCACATCAAAATGAAAATTACAGTATAAATGCTCAGGGAGCCTTATTTTTAGATTTAAAGATCCCCAATATATCCATGAATACCCAAGGAAATGTGGAGGTTACTTACAATACAAAGGATTCCAAATTCTCCTCCCCTTCACTTTCCAATGCCACAGTTTCTGCATCTATGTTTAACGATATTTTGCAAATCCACGCTGCAGGAATAGAATATGAAAACGGTATTTTCAAAGCAAAAAATGGGAATGTTGCACTCACCAATTTTAATTTGACTTCAGACATCAGTGATTTAACCTTTAGTAAAAATGGAGGAGTAGATTGGTCTACTATTGAAATCAATGTGGAAAATGAAATAAAAGCAGGGGATGTGATCAAACTAACAAGCCCAAAAGCTGTGGTCCAAGGTAAGTCTGACAATTATAAATATGATATTTCTGGAAATTTAGGGGTAAATGTTCCTCTTCCTGAAGGATTTGATCTCGAAGCCTCTGGTGATGTGTCAATCTCAGGAAGTCCAATAGACAATTCCTATGATCTTTCTCTAGACGGTAATGGTGCTTTGAAATTAACCGTTGGAGATTTAATTCAAGCTAAGGCTGAGGGAGTAAATTATGACAAATCAAAAGAACTTTTAACCGCCTCAAATGCGTCGGTATCTTTAACTCTTTTTCAAAACCAAAAAAGTGCAGAGCTTAAATCTTTATCTGTTTCAAAAAAGGATGGAATCGATTGGGAACTTGCAACATTTGATTTCGGTGAAGTAGGTGTTGATGGTTTGGTCAGTGCAAAGCAAGTTGAAGCTTCTGTTGGTGGAAAAAAAGACAATTATGAGAAAAAGGCTAGTGGTGTACTCGATTTAAACCCTAATCTAGTTCCTGGAGCAACTATAAACGCTGAAGGAATTGGGGTAAGCATGAATGTCAAAGATGGAAAGTGGTCCTTTGGTTTCAATGGTGATTCTTTGAGTATAAATCTATTTAATAATCAGCTAAAGCTTAGTTCTACAAAATTAAAATATGAAAATAAGAAATTTACAATGGAAACTTTAAATGCTATTCTAAGTTTACCCACTGGAAATAGTGTCGGTTTTGAGGGAGAGAATGTATCCATAGTAAATGGAATAATTGATTGGGATCAACTTAAATTCCCATTTAAAAACCCCTTGCCAAAATTAGGCCCTTTAGAATTTGAGACAGGAGATGCTATCCTAAAAGGTAAGAATGAAGACTATGCTTTAGGTCTTGACCTGAGTTCCAAATTTAATAGTGACCAAATTAATTGGCTCAAGGCAAGCGGGAAAACAAGTTTACTATGGAATTATCAAAATAATGACTTCCCTGAGGTAACGGATTACAATTTAAATATTAAAGGAAAATCACCCCAAATACCTGATGCCTTTTTACCCTCAGGGATTTGGCCCATTTCATTTAGTTTAACCATGCCTTTCCCAGCGGGACCTGTTCCAATGGAAGCAGAAATTTCCTTTTCAGCCTCTGCAGGTATTGGACTCGATTTAGTAGGAAGTCTAAATAAAGTGGGTGACGCTACGGATATATCTGCAAGTGGAACCGGCGTATCAAAAGTTGAAATCTCTATCAAAGGTTCTGTAGGAGTAGGTTCTAGCTATCTTGTTAAACTAGCAGGTTTCATTAAAGGCGCTGCAGAGGCAACTGCAGGACTAAAACTTGGGCTTAATGGGAAATTGAATAAGGAGTTCCAATTTATTTCCTTAGACGGCTCTTACTCTATTGATGCTGATTTTATTGCTAAGCTTAGTGCGGGGATTGAAGCCAAAGCACTTGTGGTATTCCAAAAAACGCTTTATGAATTGACTCTGAAAAAATGGGAGTTAGGAAATTCTAAAAAAGAAGGTACGTTCGACTTTATTGGAAACAAAGAGAAAGAAAATACAACTACTGGTCTCTTTAAAGGAAAGGATCTTTCTAAAGAAGACATTCAAGCCCCTCCAGAGGTAGAACACAATACCAAGGAATACCTTCAAGCTATAGGCAAATTTTATGACGTTCTAAAAGAGGGGAATCCCTCCTTAAAAGAGGATGAAGCTGATCAAGATGCCTTGTTTGACATTAAAATGATTGTGAGTAAGAAAGAAAGATTAGTAAATGTGCTAGAGGGTATTATTGAAGAAAATTTGTCAAATAAAGAATTTATAGCCTACACGAAAAAAATAGGTATGGATGAAGAGAAATTGAAGGCCAAAGAAAAAAAGCATACAGAAAAAATGGAAAGGCAATATGAAAAATTGGAGAAGGCAAAAAAAGGGGAATACATTAGTATAAAGGCTAAATTTAGAAAAGATAATGTCGCCCACTACACCAATAAAATTGAAGACTTAAAAGAACAATATATAACTAAGGTCCAAAGTGATCTCGACACTTTAATTGAGTACACAAAGAAAGCATCGATCTACCAAAACCAAATTAATGTAGCCACGACCTATATTAGTAATATTGATGCAATTCTTGAGAATTCAGAATTAAGTCTTTCAACAATAAATCAACAAATTGAAGAGTACAAAACGATAAATGAACAGGCCCAAAAGCAGAAATACTCAATCAAAAATTATTTAACTGACCAGGAATTTGCAAATACAGAGGTAGATTATGGTAAGGAAGACGATTAGTAGCTATTGACTACACCGCCTTAAATTCCTTTTGGCCTGGATCTGTAATTTCAATTTTACCCGCCCATATAATTATGTTATAAAACATATTTGAAAGGTAGAGAAGAAGTCATTAAAAAAGAAAAATAGAAAGACTGACAAAAGAATTTAAATCTGAAGTTGAAACGATCTAATTAAATTATCAGAATACATTACAAAAATATACGTTTATCAAAATCAAATAAAAGAATAAAAAAAATCAATCAATTGGTAAATGAGCAATGTTATTCTATAGAAAGTTGTTTAACAGGTTTGGGTTTTTTCAATTCAAATATTGACTATGATGATTAATATATGATTATATTTTGAAAAAATATTAGTTATTCAGCTTGTATACTTTTTTGCCCGGGATCAGTTATTTCAATTTGACCTGCCCACATACACATATTTTTATCGTCCTCTAGAAGAGCCGCATTACCTCCTAATATTTTTAACTTTTTTGCACCTGGACTCCATGGTGTTATTGTGATAGGTATACACGAAGATGGAACAAAAACAGGAACAGGGCCTGCCATTTTCCAGTTCATTGGATTCGCCGGTGATTTGCATTGTCCAAATGCAGGGATGTTTAAATATGGAATAAAATCCATTACACTTAATTGAGCATTCCCCTCATCTTTTGGTGTTAAAGGTAACGGTAAAGCAGATAGATCAACTTCCTTCTCACCGAAGGAACATTTTGCCTTAGCACCAGAACAAACACATAGTCCCATTATATATTTATTTTATTAAACTTAGTTTTTTTTATTTAATTTTATAAAAGTTATCAAATTTATTTTTATGGCTTTGCCTACAGCAGGTACAGGAGGAGAACAGGATCAATTTTGGCCGATGCCGAAATTTTATTTTTCTGTAGATATTGATGACCTTACAGATCTTTCTTTTTTGGAAGTCTCAGGTTTGGAAGTTGAAGCAGATAATATCTCTTATCGACATGGAAATGATCCAAGTTTTGGCACAATTCAAATGCCCGGTGTAAAAAAGTCAGGAAACCTAATTCTTAAAAAAGGGGTTTTTGCTAACGAGGACCTCTATCAATCTTTGGTTTCCAAAATTGCTTTAAATACCTACAAAAGAATGACAGTGGTAATTCGTCTATTGGATGAAAATGCTGAACCGAGAATTACCTGGCAAATCAATAATGCCTTCCCTTTGAAATACAGTTCTACCGATATGAACTCTGAATCTTCAGAAGCTGCCATAGAGAGTATTGAATTTTCTCATCAGGGCATTCAACAAATTTGATTTATTTCAACTTATTCTTTATATTTATTAAAATTTAAATAGGAATGAGTGCATCTGTAAGTCTTTTTAAAAAAGATATGCCCAAAAAGGCATCCCAAGACAGCCCATCAAAATCAAACTCAGAAAACTACAGAGAAAACTCCTCCACCATACAACTACAATCGTTCCAAGATAAAGCGGATGAATTAGTCGGCGGAGAATCCCAAAACAATACAACTCAATTAAAAGAAAAGACAAATAATACTGGTCTACCAGATCAACTCAAAGCAGGAGTTGAACAATTGTCCGGTCATTCATTAGATGACGTAAAAGTACACTATAATTCCTCCAAGCCTGCACAACTAAAAGCCCATGCTTATGCGGAAGGAAATCAAATACACCTTGCTCAGGGACAAGAAAAGCACCTTGGCCATGAGGCCTGGCATGTAGTTCAACAAAAGGAAAATCGAGTCAATCCAACAAAACAAATAAATGGCGTCGGAGTAAATGACAATCCTTCTTTAGAAAAAGAAGCTGACACTATGGGTGCCAAAGCTACCTCTGCAGATGCCGTTTCAAAAAAAAGTGTACAACTAAAAGTAGATCCCACCCCCGGTAAAGGGGTAATCCAAGGTTTCTTTGGCTTTGGTGGTGAGAAAAAGGATGAAGCTGCACCCTCGGAAGAAACAGAAACTCCTCAAAAAGAGGGTAAAGAGGAAGAACAAAAGACTTTCTTAGACCAAGCAAGACAAACTCTCTCATCTGTATGGGATGGACTTCAAAGCTTAGGATCAAGCTTACTAAAAAAACTAAGTGCTGGAGCTGAAATGTTAAAGAATGGTATAAGTGAAATGTCAGAAACAGCTGCTGAAACTATTGGAGGTGTAGCTGAAAAAACCTACGCTGGTGTAAAACTTATTGAGGATTATGCTGGTCAAATTGCTGAAAAGTTGGGCACTAA
>Ga0181563_10000197_pt1 | contig 54664 bp, 47 predicted proteins | sample 011ome_25_FD_133759 | JGI IMG/M metagenome (GOLD analysis project Ga0181563, IMG submission 133759) | Coastal salt marsh microbial communities from the Groves Creek Marsh, Skidaway Island, Georgia - 011512CT metaG (megahit assembly) | ecosystem: Environmental > Aquatic > Marine > Intertidal...
AGGCCTATCAAATTGAGAGCGCTTATGGCCGAAGCGTGGATCACTACACTGATACGCTCGAAATAGGTGGAGTAGAGCGTGATGTAGATATACTTAAAGTTGGTCGTGTTGCCTTGCTATATCAGACAAGTGATCAAAGTTCTACCGGAGTCTGGGATAAAAGCACTAATCAGTGGGTAGCTCTGGATGATGAGTATAGACGTCCTATAGCCTTAGGTATTCGTATGGCCCAGGATTTAGAAACAACCCAATTATTAGATTTACCGATCGCAGCACCGGAGTAAGAACATGAAATTAATAAAAACATTTGGTTTAACATTGGCTTCGGCGGCTATTTGCTTGACCTCGTTTCAGTCTGTAGCTCAGGAATCTGATCCAAGAAGCCTTGATGAATTATTGCAATTAGTTGAAAACGCCAGCTTAACTGAAACTCAGGAGCAGCGTGACCGTATAGCTCGATTTGAGAGCAACGTTAATCAGCGTCAGCAAATGCTAAATGATGTTGTTGCGGCACGCGAAGAAGAAGAAGCAATAAGTGCGCAACTTGAAGCTACTTATGATGAAAATGAAATCATCAAAGCCCAGCGTAATGAGACATTACAAGAGCGTATTGGGGATTTGGAAGAGTTGTTTGGAACAATTGCAGGTGTAGTTGGTGATACTCGTAGTAATTTTGAGCAGTCTCTCATCAGTGCTCAGTTTACTGGTCGTGAAGAATTTCTAACTGAACTTGCTGGTATTATGGCAAGTGACTCTCAGCTTCCCAGCATTGAAGAGCTAGAGCGTCTTTGGTTCTTCTTACAGCAGGAAATGACTGAATCTAGTAGCATTGTGAAGTTTGATGCGTTGGTTGCTGGTGCGGATGGTAGTCAAAATAATCGTGAAGTCGTCAGGGTTGGTTCCTATAACATTGTTTCAGATGGAGAATATCTCGAATATGATTCCTCAACGGGTCGATTGAGTGTTTTGCCCGCACAGCCTTCTGGCGGAACCTTTAATCCAAGCCTTTATCAAAATGCTGCATTAGAACTCCAGAATTCTACTTCTGGCTTTACCAGAGTGGGTATTGACCCAACAGGTCCTACTGGTGGTTCTTATCTTGCTGCATTAATCAGCAGTCCTGATTTTCAAACCCGTTATGGTGAACAGGGTGGTACGATCGGATCGATCATTATTGTGGTTGGTGTTATCGCAATGCTTTTTGCCATTTACAAAATGATCTACCTTACTATGGTTGGTGCAAAAGTTAATTCTCAGCTGAAAAATACAGCTAAACCTAATAAGAGCAACCCCCTGGGTCGTGTGTTGATGGTTTATGAGAATGACAAAACCATGGATATTGAGACTCTGGAACTGAAATTGGGAGAAGCTATTCTTCAAGAAACTCCGGCTCTGGAAAGATTCCTGACTTTAGTGAAAATTATTTCCACCGTTGCTCCTTTGATGGGATTGTTGGGTACGGTTACTGGTATGATTGAAGTGTTCCAGCAGATTACTCTGTTTGGTACAGGTGATCCGCAGATTATGGCGGGTGGTATTTCTGGCGCTCTGGTAACTACTGTACTAGGTATTTCAGTTGCCATACCTACGGTGCTTATACATACTTTAATTAAGAGTCGCAGCGACCGTATTCTTCATATTATGGAAGAGCAGGCGACGGGTATTATTGCTAGAAAAGCTGAAAGTAGCGGCTCAAACGCTTAAGTTACACTTTTAAAGAGGATAGCTTATTATGTTTGACTTTTTTCAGGCTGCACTTGAGTCCATCTCTGACTTTATGGATAGAGGTGGACCGGTACTCTGGTTGATAGCTTTGCTGTTATTTGTGAAATGGAGCATGCTGTTTGAGAGACTTTGGTTTCTTAACAGCGTGCACAAAAGGAATACAGCTGCTGCATTGTCTGAGTGGGAAAAGCGCTCAGATAAAAAATCCTGGCATGCTCATGCTATACGACAGCAGCTGATTTCACGAGTATCTCTGGATTTAAAATCACCAATACCTATGATTGAAGCATTGGTTGTCGTTTGCCCTTTACTTGGTTTATTAGGTACAGTAACAGGCATGATTGAAGTATTTTATGTGATGGCTGTGACTGGTGGCGGTGACGCAAAACAGATGTCTGGCGGTGTAGCAAAAGCAACGATTCCTACTATGGCGGGAATGGTTGGTGCCCTGTCAGGGATTTTTGCCAGTAACTGGATTAAGCATAAATCCAATAGGGAGATAGAACTCCTTGAAGATCACTTAACAGTGCAACACGCATAATTAAATTATACTTTAACTAACCTGTATAACTAACTGAAAATAAAGAAAAAATAATATGAGAAGTTTAGCTAAAGATAAAGAAGAAGGTCAAGCAGGTGAAATTGATCTCACTCCTATGCTGGATGTGGTGTTTATCCTGCTTATATTTTTTATTGTAACAGCTGTTTTCGTTAAAGAAGCAGGTTATGACGTTCTTAAGCCCCAGGCTTCTATGGCCGAATTCACTAATCTTGATCCTATTCTTGTAGCGATTTCGCCTGCTGGCGAGATTTTTATGGATGGTGATATCATTGAGCCTAGAAATATGCGTTTTCGTCTAGAGCAACGCTTGTCAGATGCGCCTAATGCACCTGTTATTATCCAGGCAGACCAGGCGGCAACTAACGAGCATGTCATTACAGTAATGAGTGCGGCCCGCGAGGCAGGGGTCGTCAGCGTTCAGATAGCTGCGGAGGAATAAACATGATTAGAACAGTTAATGGCCTTGTAGCAGTCTTATTCGGTGCAGCGATTACTTTTTCGTTGTTCTACCTGATGCAGGCGCTTATCTCAACAGGTGGGGGTGTCGTTGAGGAGCGTACTTCAATACGAATTGCCGACATTTCGATTCCTGAAATTGAAATTGAAGTGACTCGTATTGAGCCAAAACCTGAAGAGCCAGATGTTCCTGAGGAAGTGCCTGACTTACCTGATATGGAAGTCGATACAATGGATATGAGTGCTGGAGATGCTATTAATGTTGCTCGTGTTAATGTGGATGTAGGCGGTATTGATGCTACTGCAGTTGTCGGTATCAATGACTCTGAGATGTTGCCTATTGTTACCGTGCCACCTCAGTATCCTAACAGAGCTTTATCCAGAGGAATTGAAGGCTGGTGTCTGGTTATGTTTACAGTGACAGAGACAGGCACGGTGATAAATCCTGTCGTTGTTGATGCTGATCCGCCTGATATATTTGATAACGCGTCTGTTCGTGCAGTTACAAGATTTAAATATAACCCGCGTGTTGAAGATGGGGTTCCTGTACCTGTTGAAGGAGTTCAATACTTATTTAGATATAACGTGGATGAATAAGGTTTGTATCATGATATTAGGTAATTCCAGATTTTATATTTTGCGCTTCAAAAGACTTGTAAAAACAGGTGCTTTACTAGTGTTGTTTCCCTTGTGCCTTAGTTTTTCTGCAGTAAGCGTTGCCCAGGAAGAAGATGATGGCAGAAGAGCACCGCCTGCAGCCCGTTCAGCACAGACTCTCTCACGTCCTGTTTATCAGCGTCTCGAAGAAATCATGGAACTCAGAGATGTAGGTGATACAGCTGGCGCTGATGCAGTTTTGCAGGAATTGCGTGATATGTATGAAAACGGCCGTTTAAATGATGTCGAAGAGTTGAGGCTGTGGCAATTTTACGCGAATTTTGCGGCTCTAGAAGAAAATTATGAAGAAGCAATTTCTTATCAGGAGCGTATTCTGGCGATGGATGAAGATGCATTAACACCAGAAAATCGTGAATCAACTTTGTTCCTTATGGGGCAATTAAAGTTCGCCGTTGAAGATTACACAGGTTCTATTGAGGCCTATCTAGAGTATCTTGGTATGGCTTTTGAGATTGATATTACGGCTTACCAGAGAATTTCTTTTGCTTATTACTCTCTGGAAGATTTTGCCAACTCTCTGGACTATATTCTTGAATATATGGACCAGCAACGTGCTCAAGGCGAAGAAGTTGAGAAAGGCACCTATGATCTTGCACGTTCTTTGAACACCTTGTTGGAAGATTTAGATAGTGCATTGCAACTGACTAGGGAAATGATTGTATTGTTTAATGAGCCAGATGATTGGGAATTCATGGTTAATGTATTGGGTGCACTGGAGCGTTTTGAAGAACAAGCCCAGTTTATCTATGCCATGAACACTTTTGGTTTTGTTGATAGTGAAGGCCAGATTATTAATTTATCCGGGCAGTTATTTAATAGTGAATTCTATTGGGGAGCAGCAAAGATATTTGAGCAGGGTTTGGAAGAAGGACTCCTGGAAAGTGATGATGAAGATAATTGGGCTCGCTTGGCGCAAAGCTATCAGCTAGCCAGGGAAGATGAAATGGCTATTGATCCTTATACCAGAGCAGCAGAGTTATCATCTGATGGTGAAATGTATTCCCGCCTTTCTTCTATCTATATTAATTTAAACCGTTTTGAAGATGCTGTAGATGCCTTGGGTAATGCTTTTGCAAAAGGCGACCTTGATAGACCTGATCAGGCTTATTTGAGACAGGCAAGAGCGCTGCTTGAATTAAATCGTCATGATGAGGGTATTGAGGCTGCACAGCTAGCAGGTAGGGATGAGCGCAGTGAAGAAACTGCTGCAACCTGGGTGCAATACCTGAATAATGAAAAAACATTGTATGAAACCAAGCAAAGGCAACGAGAATTATACCAAGGCTTTTTTCGTTAAGACCTACACTTTGAATTAAAAAAAACGCATCTTTAGATGCGTTTTTTTTTGCTCTTGAAAATTCAAATTTTGCCCTCATTAAAGGCCACTATTGAATAAACCAGTTGCAAGTAAACTTAATAGGAGATGACTAAATAATGACTGCTGCCCAAAAAGAGACGCTAGGGTTTCAAACTGAAGCTAAACAGCTGCTACATCTTATGATTCACTCCTTATACAGTAATAAGGAAATCTTTTTGCGTGAGTTAATTTCAAATGCGTCGGATGCTGCTGATAAGCTCAGGTTTGTGGCGCTGAAAGATGATTCTCTCTATGAGGGTGATTCAGATCTGAATATTGTAGTTGAGTGCGACAGTAAGCTTAAAACCATTACGATTAAAGATAATGGTATCGGTATGAACAGAGCAGAAGTTATCGAAAATCTGGGAACTATAGCAAAATCCGGCACAGCGCAATTTCTAGAAAGTTTAACTGGTGATGAGAAAAAAGATTCGCAATTGATAGGTCAGTTTGGGGTTGGATTTTATTCCGCTTTTATAGTTGCAGATAAAGTTGAATTATTTACCCGAAAAGCTGGCGAACCTGCTGCACAGGGTGTGCATTGGGAATCACACGGGGAAGCAGAATTCAGTATTGAAGATACAGATAAAAAGGAAAGAGGAACGACAATAATTCTGCATCTAAAAAAACAGGAAAAAGAATTTGCAGAGCCTTTCCGTCTGAGAAGTATCGTAAAGAAATACGCAGATCATATTTCTTTACCGGTGAAAATGCTTAAAGAAGACTTCGGTGAAGACGGTAAAAAAAAGAAAGAAAAAGAATTTGAAGTTGTTAATTCGGCCAAAGCGCTATGGACTCGTACTAGAACAGAATTAAGTGACGATGAGTATAAAGAGTTCTATAAACATGTCAGTCATGACTTTTCTGATCCGCTGGAGTGGAGTCACAATAAAGTAGAGGGCAAACTTGAATATACTTCTTTATTGTACCTGCCGGCAAAAGCGCCCTTTGATCTCTGGAACCGGGATTCCGCGAGAGGATTAAAACTTTATGTGCAGCGTGTCTTTATTATGGACGAAGCTGAGCAGTTCTTGCCTTTGTACCTGCGTTTTATAAAAGGTGTCATTGATTCAAATGATATTTCACTGAATGTTTCCAGAGAGATATTGCAAAAAGATCCTACAGTTGATTCGATGAAGAGTGCGCTTACAAAACGTGTGCTTGATATGTTGGCTAAAATTAAAAAGAAAGATGCAGAGAAATATCAAACTTTCTGGCAGGAGTTCGGGCAAGTGCTCAAAGAAGGGCCAGCGGAAGATCCAAACAATCGTGAGAAAATTGCTGATTTATTATTGTTTGCAACAACACATACAGGTGATGCAAAACAGGATCAATCACTGTCTGACTATGTCTCTCGTATGCAGGAAAATCAGAAGAAGATTTACTACATAACAAGTGAGACTCACAATACGGCAAAGAACAGTCCGCATCTTGAAGTATTTAGGAAAAAAGGTTTGGAAGTGCTGTTGTTGTCAGACCGTGTTGATGAGTGGTTAATGAATCACCTGATGGAATATGATGGCAAACAATTCCAGGACATCACTAAGGGCAAGCTGGATTTAGGTGAACTGGACAGTGAAGAAGATAAAAAACAACAGGAGAAGGCTGACGAAGAAGCCAAACCTTTGCTGGAGCGTGTTACAAAATCTCTCGGCGAAAAAGTCTCTGAAGTGCGTACGACTAATCGCTTAACAGATTCACCTGCCTGTATAGCTGTCGGTGAATTTGATATGAATTTACAGATGCGCAAAATCCTGGAAGCGGCAGGCCAGGCTGTTCCTGATTCCAAGCCTATTTTTGAATTGAACCTTGAGCATCCACTCGTTAAAAGACTGGATGAGGAAAGTGACGAAGACCGCTTTGATGAATTAGCAGCAGTTTTGTTCGATCAGGCAAACCTGGCAGAAGGCGGGCAATTGGATGACCCGGGAACCTTCATTCGCCGTTTGAACAAACTGCTGCTGGATTTAAGTCAGTAGTATATTAGAACTGGTCAATCAAGGCATTCAATGTAGCGCTCGGGCGCATGGCCTGGGCGCACAAGGTGTCGTCAAGTTTGTAGTAGCCACCCAAGTTGACCTCAGAGCCTTGAACACTATTTAGCTCACTGATTATAGTTCCTTCATTTTCCGCCAGTGCAGAAGCCAAAACTGAAAACATCTCTTTTAGCTTGCTATCTTCACTTTGGTTGGCGAGTTCCTCGGCCCAGTACAAGGCTAAATAAAAATGACTGCCACGATTATCCAGTTCACCGACTTTACGGGAAGGCGATTTATTTTCCATCAGTAGTTTTCCGGTTGCCTTGTCCAGCGTAGTAGCAAGAATCTGTGCAGCGTTATTGTCTTTTGCCTGACTTAAATGTTCATAAGAAGCAGCTAAAGCTAAAAACTCTCCTAAGGAGTCCCAACGCAAATGATTTTCTTTAACTAATTGCTGCACATGCTTCGGTGCCGAACCACCAGCTCCTGTTTCAAACAAGCCGCCGCCATTCATAAGTGGAACTATTGATAACATTTTCGCGCTGGTTCCTAATTCCAGGATAGGGAAGAGGTCGGTCAGGTAATCCCTTAGCACGTTACCAGTAACAGAAATTGTATCTTCTCCTCGTCTCATTCTTTCCAGTGAAAAGCGAGCAGCTTCGACCGGTGACATTATGCGAATATCCAGGCCGTCTGTGTCAAGTTGTGCTAAATATGTATTTACCTTTTGGATTAACTGATTGTCGTGTGCCCGATCTGAATCTAGCCAGAAGATGGCTGGGGTGGAACTGGCTCTGGCTCGATTCACAGCAAGTTTTACCCAGTCCTGAATTGGAGCATCCTTGGCCTGACACATACGCCAGATATCACCTGATTCAACCTTGTGCTCTAGCAATGCTTCACCATTTTTATTGAGAACGCGAACAGTGCCAGCTTCTTTAATTTCAAAAGTCTTGTCATGAGAGCCATATTCCTCAGCTTTTTGTGCCATCAATCCAACATTCGGGACAGTCCCCATTGTCCTGGGATCAAATGCACCGTTTTCTTTACAAAATGTGATGGTTTCCTGATAGACGCCGGCATATGAACGGTCAGGAATAACTGCTTTCATGTCCTGAGGGTGACCTTCCGCATTCCACATTTTACCGCCGGCCCTTATGGCAGCAGGCATTGAAGCATCAATAATGACATCACTGGGCACATGTAGATTAGTAATGCCTTTGTCGGAATCAACCATGGCAAGCGACGGACGTTTCTCATAACAGGCCTGGATGTCAGCCTCAATTTCACTTCTCAGGTTCTCAGGAAGTTCCTGTATTTGCTGCAGCAGACTGCCAAATCCGTTATTCGGGTTAACACCCAGGTTCGCAAATGTGTCTGCGTGTTTTTCAAACAAGTCTTTAAAGTAAACAGAGACGACATGACCAAATAATATAGGGTCAGACACCTTCATCATGGTTGCTTTTAAATGGACGGAAAAAAGCACACCACTCTCTTTTGCATCCTGCATTTCTGCTTCTAAGAAATTTCTTAGTGCTTTACAACTGAGGACGCTGGCATCAATAACCTCGCCGGCCAGTAAAGGCGCAGATTTTTTAAGAATGCTTCGATCGCCATTACTGTTTTCAAACTCAATAATGTAGCTGTCATCCTGATCCAGAGTTACTGACAGTTCACTGCCAAAGAAGTCATGGCTTTCCATGCTGGCAACATGTGTTTTTGAATCATTGCTCCATTCTCCCATCGAATGCGGGTTATTGCGGGCGTATTCCTTAACAGCGCCTGGAGCTCTGCGGTCCGAATTACCTTCACGCAATACAGGGTTTACTGCGCTACCTTTTACTTTGTCGTAGCGTGCTTTTATTTCGGATTCTTCGTCATTTCCCGGATTTTCAGGGTAGTCAGGCAAGGTGTAACCTTTAGCCTGCAGTTCTTTAATACATGCTACTAATTGAGGCATGGAAGCGCTGATATTCGGTAGTTTGATGATGTTTGCGTCTGGTGTTTTTGCAAGTTCGCCTAATTCAGCGAGGTCATCAGATTGTTTTTGATCATCTGAGCAATATTCAGGGAATCCTGCAAGTACTCGGCCTGCCAAAGAGATATCTCGAGTCTCTATTGCAATACCAGCGGCTTTAGAAAAAGCGTTAACGATGGGTAAAAATGAATAGGTTGCCAATGCTGGCGCTTCGTCAGTTTGAGTATAAATGATAGTCGCTTTGTCAGACATGCTGTTCCTTGATTTTCTGGAAGTTAATAACGAGTTTTGAGATAGCTGAGCTCTATTTTCAAGGCTGGCGATTATAGCAACAAGAAGGGCCAGCTAATAGTGTAAAAATCCTGTCGTTGACATAAATTAAGGCTACATTTTATCGAGTGTTTCTATCCCAAGTAGGGATAAGCCCTGCTGTAAGGTCAGTGCAGTAAGTTGGCACAGGCCAAGACGCGATTGTTTGGTCTCATCTGTCGATTTCAAGACAGGGCAAGCCTCATAAAAGCTCATAAAATTTCCAGCAAGCTCATAAAGATAAAGACAAAGTTGGTTTGGCAGGCACTCTTCAAGCAAAAGCTCCACGACCTCAGTGAACTGAAGCAGTTTTAAGGCCAGTGCTTTTTCTTCAGGACTGCTGACAATAATCTTGTAATCTGCTTCAATATCAAGCTCTGCGCGCCGAAAAATGCTGTGTATACGGGCATAGGCATAAAGCATATAAGGCGCTGTATTGCCTTCAAATGACAACATACTGTCCCAGTCAAAGATGTAGTCACTATTACGGTTTTTGGCCAAGTCGGCGTATTTTATTGCCGAAATGCCGACAATTTCGGCAATTTGCAGTTTTTCCTCTTCGTTTAATTCAGGATTTTTCTGTTCTACAAGTTTATAAGCACGTTCAATACCTTCATCAATCAGATCAATGAGTTTGATGGTGTCACCACTTCTGGTTTTGAAGGGCTTGCCATCTTTTCCCATCATGGTGCCATAGCTTAAATGCTCAAGAGAGCAGCTGCTTCCGGCCAGCCCTGCCAGCTTGGCTACAGCAAAAACCTGCTGAAAGTGCAGTCCCTGACGGGCATCAACCACATAGAGAATTCTGTCTGCATGCAGTGTATGGCAACGGTATTCAATACCAGCCAGGTCAGTGGTTGCGTATAAATAACCGCCATCAGATTTCTGCACTATGACGGGGAGGGGTTCGCCTTCCTTGTTTTTGAATTCTTCAAGAAAGACGCAATGTGCCCCGTCTGATTGTGTGAGTAAGCCTTTAGCATCAAGAGTTTCAATAATTTGAGGCAATTTATCATTATAGAAACTTTCAGGGACTACATCTTTTTCAGTGAGGGTGATGTTGAGTTTTTGATAAAGTTCCTGGCAATGCTTTACTGAAACTTCAATAAATGACTGCCACAGTTGCAGGCACTGTTCATCACCGGATTGAAGTTTCACTACATTTTCACGGGCCCTGTCTGCAAAGTCAGAATCTTCGTCGAATCGTTGTTTAGCCGATCGATAAAAGCTTTCCAGATTGCTGAGCTCAGTAGTAGCTCCATCCTGCTCCAGCATGAAAGTTATTAACATGCCGAACTGAGTACCCCAATCACCAAAATGGTTCTGTCTGACTAATTTATGCCCCATCCATTCAAAAGTTCGGGCAATAGCATCACCGATAATCGTGCCACGCAAATGGCCGACATGCATTTCTTTAGCCAGGTTAGGAGACGAGTAATCAATAATGACTGTCTGGGGTTTTAGACTTTTGTCAACGAGCCTGTTTTTATTCAATAAATTTAGTTGCTGGCTTAAAAATTCATTACTGATAAAGATATTAATAAAACCTGGCCCGGCAATTTCTACTTTGTCTGCAAATTTATTTAATTTCAGTTTGCTTGTTACTTGTTCAGCGAGTTCTCTGGGGTTTTGTTTTAATTGTTTGGCGAGTGCCATAACACCATTGGCCTGATAATCGCCAAATTGCGCAGATTTGGAATAATTAACCAGCGCCTGGCAGTCCGATTTACCTGATATGTCTGAAAGTGCCGACGAAATCTGTTGATCAAGAATTTGTTTCAGGTTCATGAAAATTTGTTAGTCCAGCTAAAAGAGAGGGCGGATTTTACACGAAAGCTAGTAGCGGGTCAGTAAGTGAGCAGCTTTCATGTAAATTATGTAAAATTGGCCCGAAATGTTGATTTTTTACTTACCAATCAGTATCGAATTGGTTAAAGTAACGTGAAAATTAGTCTAAGAGAAAGGCTTATGAAAACAATTTTTAGCAAAGACTCGTTATTGGTTAATGAAGGTGAAGCAGGCTTGAATGCTCAAGAAATTTTATCCCAGGGGATAAGTCGGCGCGGATTTTTACAGGCCTCTGGTGCGACTGGGGTTGGGTTTTCTCTGGCTTCTTTTGTCCCGTCAAATAAAGCTCAGGCTGCCGAGACTGCAGATTCAGATCACCTTGAATTGAATGCTTTTGTTGAAGTGAATACGAATGGCTCCATTCGTCTTTATGCGCACACGCCAGAAAAGGGACAGGGGATTAAAACGTCGCTGCCGATGATTATTGCTGAGGAATTGGGGGCAGACTGGAATGATGTAACAGTGGTCAGGGCGCCAATGAATGAGGCGCGTTATGGTGCACAAAGGGCTGGAGGTTCGACTTCGACCCCGCGTGAATGGAACCCTATGAGACGTGCCGGAGCTGCCGCCCGAGTGATGTTTATTTCTGCGGCAGCAAAACAGATGTCGGTAAATCCCGGCCTGCTCTATACAGAAAACAGTGAAGTGATTAACCGCGAGACAGGCCAGCGTTTGCCTTTTTCTCAATTAGCACTTGCGGCTGCCCGCGAACCAATACCTGATATTAATTCACTGGTATTTAAAGCACGCAGCGATTACAAAATAATAGGAACGCGTGTGCCTGATGTTGATAACCACACGATTATTACAGGTGGTGGTGGATTATACGGCTCCGATATTCAATTACCTGATATGCTCTATGCCGTCTATGAGAAGTGCCCGGCTACTTATGGCAGGGTGGTCAGTGCAAATCTGGACCAAATAAAATCCTTGCCAGGTATCGTGGATGCGTTCCTTGTTGAAGGAAACGATAATGTTGGTGAATTATTGGATGGTGTTGCTATCGTTGCACGTTCAACCTGGCAGGCTTTTCAGGCTAAACAGGCTTTGGAAGTAGAGTGGGATACTTCCGCTGCTTCTGTAGATGATAATGAAGAAATTTATTCCCGAGCGCTGGAAATTGCTGCTGCACCCTGGCCCGCTGAGCTGGAAATAACAGCTTCCGGTGATGTAGAAAGGCAATATCAGGACAGCAATACCACAGTCATTGAGAGTAACTATCGTTTCCCTTATTTAGCGCATGCATGCATGGAGCCCATGAATTGCACTGCGTACTATCATAGAGAAGATAACAGCCTGGATATCTGGGCGCCAACCAGACAACCTGGCATCACGCTAAATTCTGTTGAAAATGTATTCGATATTCCCCAACAAAAGATAACCTTGCATCAGATGCGTATGGGAGGCTCATTTGGACGCAGACGATTACAGGATTATTCCTGTGAAGTGACAGCAATTGCTAAGCGTTTTGATGTGCCCGTTAAATTACTTTGGACACGTGAAGATGACATGATACATGATCAGTACCGTCCAGGTGGTGTGTATGCTTTTAAAGGCGCTGTCAGTCGTGAAGGCAGGCCTGTCGCCATGCAAACTCACCTGATTGGTCCTGCAGTCAGAGGTCGCGCAACGGCGGGAACCAGATTGGCAGATGATGAATTTCCAGCTCTCAGTATTGATAATTTCAGATCTGCCGTATCTTTGATAGATACGAATACGCCAACTGGCTCATGGCGTGCTCCTGGTTCAAATGCAACAGGCTGGGCGGTGCAAAGTTTTCTTGCGGAAATGGCACATACAGCAAACAGAGACTATGTGGAGTTTTTAATTGAAATGATGGGCGCCCCACAGTGGTTTGAACCGGGCAATATTAATTCATTAAATACTGGACGTGCAGTTGATGTCATCAAGCTTGCGGCAGAAAAAAGCGGCTGGGGGAAATCTTTACCAGCAGGCCACGGCATGGGCTTTGCCTTTCATTTCAGTCATGCTGGACATGTGGCCGAAGTTGTTGAATTGAGTATTGATGATGATAAGAAGATTAGTATTCACAAGGTTACAGCTGCGATTGATATCGGCCCCGTCATTAATATGAGTGGAGCACTTAAACAGATAGAAGGTGCGGCAACCGATGCTTTGAGTTCCATAATGGATCTGGAAATAACCATGCGCAATGGAGAAATCCAGCAAGAAAATTTTCATCAATACAACATCGTCAGAATGCGAACTGCCCCTTTGAACATAGAAGCACATTTTATTCAGAGTGAGTATGACCCTACGGGCTTGGGTGAACCAGCATTACCACCATTAATGCCTGCCGTGACGAATGCAATTTTTGCCGCAAATGGAGAAAGGATTAAAACTCTGCCTTTGAGTAAATCAGGTTATACACTCGCCTGAGTTTGCAGCAAGCGTTTGGAACTCATATAAAATATAAAAAAGCGTCTCTCTTTGCAGACAGACGCTTTTTAAATTCTTATTACTTCATTGTTTAATCGCTAAATAACTTCTACTGGGCAAAGCAGAAGAAATAGCCATTGCCCCCGGTAGCAATCAGGTTGTCCTGGCTGCAGCCACGAGAGGGGTGTGCAGCATTCCATGATTCAGGAATAACACCACCACCGGTACGATCAAAGTGACCGACCATGGCGCTGCCGTCTTCGGCACTACTGGTCCAATTATTACAAGTCATTTCAGAGGCAGTCCCATCTGGGTTAGAGCCTGTAAGGATGTCATGTTGATTGGGCTGGTCGCCACGACCATTAACGACTTCACCTTTTTCATTTAAGGCAGTTTGTTTGGTGAAATTGACATTACTGTAATGAAGATCGGCCAGGCTGCGAGCTACCAGTTGACCCTCTGCGTTATACCAGGGACCTTCACCAATTCGGTCTCTGGCATCAACACCATTAGATCCGGTTGTGCTTAAGTAGGCACGCCAGGTTTTACCCGAAGCGCCTACAGCTGCTGCAAGAGATGCGCAGTGTGCATCGGCACCTGCCAAACCGCCCAGGTTTGCGCCATCACCGGAACCAACACTGGTGATGAAAAAGCTTAGGCTGGTATCTTCTGGTGGTTGAGCGATAGCAGGTAAAGCGCTTACTGTCAGCAAGCCGACTATTAGAAGTTTGAATTTCATTAAAATCTCCTGAGAATTTTTGATTTTTATTGTGGCAGGAGAAAATTTACATAGGGTGCTTGAAAAGTCAATCTGAAGTAATGACATTCATATTGTTTACACGATAAAAACTGTTGGCTAAGCGCAAACCCAGGATAAATATATTTTATTATTTTAATATAAAACAATAAGATATATTTATATTATTATAAATTACATTAAGTTAAAGAGAAGTGAAGAGCCGCTAATCAACTGGGACTGTTCAAGTCATGATCCATGTCCAGGGCAGGTTGATCCGCTCTGGGTTTGCCAACCATTACAGCAGGGATGCCTGCTACAGTAGTATGAGGAGCGACGTCATCCAGGACAACACTGCCTGCACCAACTTTTGCTCCTTCGCCGATGGACACGTTACCTAAAATTTGTGCGCTTGAACCAATCAGCACACCTGATTTAATTTTAGGATGCCTGTCGCCACTCTCATTGCCGGTTCCGCCCAGTGTTACTCCCTGCATGATTGAGATATTGTCTTCAAGGACGCAGGTTTCACCAATAACGATGCCTGTCGCGTGATCAACCATGATGCCGGAACCAATTTTAGCGGCGGGATGGATATCCACAGCAAAGACTTCGGAAATTAGGCTTTGTAAGTAAAGAGCCAGATTTTCACGCCCCTGACGCCATAGCCAATTTGCTACCCTGTAAGCTTGCATTGCCTGGAAGCCTTTGAAATATAGCATGATATCAGCATGAGCTCTGACGGCCGGGTCACGCTGCTTGGTTGCAATGAGGTCATTTAAAACTGCCTGAATTAAGTTGTCATCAGCTGAAAATGCTTCCAGGAACAGCTGCCTCAAGGTACTGACAGGGACATCATCCGAAGCAAGTTTGCTGGCCAGCAGGTCACTGATAGCTGATTCCAGATTGTCATGCTGATGTACACGCTTGCTTAAGAAGCTTGCAAGTACAGGTTCATGCATGATTTGTTCACTTATTTCAGCCTTGATTGTTGACCATATTTCTACCGGCATATAACACCTGCTTAGTTCGACCTTTGGCGGGCCTGCGATTCTATAGCATGACGCATAGGGCCGCAATTAAGCCATGCTGGTTTTGTAAGGGTATAGCTGTTATCTTCCGCTCCAAAGTAAGCATTGCTTACAGATATCATTACAGAGCTGTTTTGAGGAGTTATGAAAGCCAAGAACGTCGCAGTTTTAGGAGGAGGCAGTTTTGGTACCGTCATTGCCAATATCATTGCTCAAAATGGACACAATACCTTTCTCTGGATGCGTGATGCGGATCAGGCAGAAACACTAAACCGGGATCGTGAAAATCCGGCCTATCTTCCTGGTTTTACACTACATGACAAAATAACGGCGACCCAAAACCTGGAACAGGCGGTGGCTGAAGCCGATATGGTGTTTGTGGCGGTGCCCAGTTCAGGTTTCAGGGAAGTTGTCAGGCAGATACGCCCCTTTGTAAAAAAAGGCGTTATCCTGATCAGTCTGACCAAAGGGATTGAAGCAGAGACCTTTAAATTGATGAGCCAGATTCTGAAGGAAGAAGTTCCGACGGCTAAAGTCGCTGTAGTCAGTGGTCCTAACCTGGCAAAAGAAATTGCCAACTCAACCCCCACAGGGGCAGTTGTAGCCAGCAAGGATGCTGATGTGAGAAAAGCTGTTCAAAAAACACTGAGATCCTTGACCTTTCGCGTTTATGCCAATGACGATATGTTTGGCGTCGAATTAGGTGGTTCTCTGAAAAATATCTATGCCATTTTAGCCGGCATGGCTGAAGCCAGAGGCATGGGGCACAACACCAACTCAATGCTGGTAACCCGCAGCCTGACAGAGATGGCCCGCTTTGGCTTGGCTTTAGGGGCTGATCCAATGACTTTCCTGGGTCTGTCAGGGGTAGGCGATTTGATTGTAACCTGTTCAACGCCGCTCAGCAGAAATTTCAGAGTGGGGAAAGCCTTGGGTGAAGGCAAAAGTATAGATGAAATTCTGGCTGAGCTTGGTCAAGTGGCAGAGGGCGTTAATACTCTGAAACAGGTTATAGGAAAAGCCAAGAGCCTGGGTATTGAGATGCCCTTAGCACAGGGTCTTTATGAAATTATCTATAACAATCAGGATATAGAACATATAATAAGCTCGCTGCTGTTAGAGGAACGCGGTTTGGATGTGGAGTTTGAGGCTGGTTCGGCTAAACAGCTGGATCACTAGAAAATGTCTATGTGGTTGAGCTTGTTTTGCTACCGTCAAATAACCGGGAGTTTGATATGAACGAACAAGGCGAACAAATAAAGAAGAATTTTCTGGAGCAGTGGATCAGGCTGGCTTTTGTTCTGTTGTACATTATAGTTTTTGGCTTGTTGTGGCGCTTCATTGCAGTTTTGCTGCTAGTCGTAATTATTCTGCAGTCGTTGCATCGGGTAGTGGCTGCTGAAAATAATAATGCTCTGCTTACTTTTAGTGAAGGCTTGGGAAACTTTTTGTTAAAGGTGCTCCAGTATGTCTTATATTTAAGTGATGAAAAACCTATAGATTTTGATGCCTTTTTTGGGCAAAAAGGTGAGGCAACAGCAAATACTTCTCAGTCAGCAGAAGAAAAGCCAGCTGAACCTGAAAATGCTGAGGAAGTGACTGTACAGCAAAGTGTTTCTGATGCTGAAGATGACGTTTTTGCGGATATCAGTTTCACAGAGAAGGCCGAAGACACTGATGATGAAGATGAGCAGTCTAAAAAGACAGATTAAAACCGGATCAGCATTCCCGGTGCTTTCACATTCATACAGATAGACATTCGCAGTGTCAGGAATGATTATTTATCTTCTACGGCATGGTCAGGCCGAACAAAATTCAACTGCAGAAGTGAGCAAAGATGCTTTACGTTGCCTGACTGCAAAAGGCATTGAAGACATAGGCTTTGTTGCTGAGCATTATGCCGCGAGTAATCATAGAGTCGACCGTTGTCTTGTCAGTCCTTTAAAGCGCGCTCAACAAACGGCAGAATTATTTCTGGCAGAAGCTGATTTGAAATGCGCTTTGGAAAGTGAGGATGTCTTGAGGCCTGAAAGTACAGCCCATAATGTACTTAACTTCCTTGAAACATTTACCCGGCAAAACATACTGTTAATAGGGCATAATCCCTTGCTGTCAGTGCTCCATACCTTGCTAACCAGCGGTGAGATTAATTATTCAAAAAAGATACTGGCTGCTGGTGAACTATGCGGCCTTTCATTTGATCACTTTGGGCGTGATTTGGGTGTAGAAGTTTTATCTATCATGCCGAACATATATTAAGAAGCACTAATTGATCAGAGAAAGAAATTCTGTACGTGTACTTTGTTTATCTCTGAGAGCGCCTAGCATGCAGGAAGTGGTCATCACTGAATTCTGTTTTTCCACGCCACGCATCATCATGCACATATGCTGAGACTCAATAATTACACCAACGCCTAAAGCGCCTGTTTTATCCTGGATTGTTTCTGCTATTTGCTGGGTCAAATGCTCCTGAATCTGCAAACGTCTGGCAAAGACATCAACGATGCGTGCCACCTTGGAAAGGCCTATAACCTTGCCATTGGGCAGATAGGCAACGTGACATTTGCCGATAAATGGTAACAGATGGTGTTCGCAAAGAGAGTAAAGCTCTATATTTTTGACAATAACCATTTCATTAGAGCTTGTTGGAAAAAGGGCGTCGTTGATGATTTTGTCAATGTCCTGATCATAACCCTTGGTTAGAAATTTCATTGCCTTTGCAGCACGTCCAGGTGTGTCTTTCAGCCCGGGTCGGTTTAAGTCCTCACCAAGGGTTTCAATGATTTCCCGGTAAGCATTTTCCAGTTCTTTATGTTCTTTTTTCATGGGTTTTAGGATGGTTTCTCAGTAAACTGCGCACCCTACTCGAATGCGTATATAAGGTAAAGTTTCACGTGCTGTTTAATACGAAAAAAACATTAAAACAGATTATTACTTTGGCAAGCAAAGAGCTTGAGAAGAAAGAATTATATTTTGGTCATGGTACCGATAATGCCTGGGACGAAATCTGTTGGTTGCTGGAAAGTTTGTTAAGGAATTCAGGCGTACAAACAATATCAGAGGATATGTTAATTGAAGAAAGCATATTAATGGAATTTCAGCAGCTTCTAGAAAGGCGCATTCAGGAAAGGAAGCCGGTTGCTTATCTGTTGAATGAAGCCTGGTTTGCCACCTTACCTTTTTATGTGGATGAAAGGGTCATTGTGCCACGGTCACCTTTTGGAGAATTAATCCAGAATCGCCTTGAGCCACTACTTGAGGAGGAGCCTGAGAGTATACTTGATCTGTGTTGTGGTAGTGGATGTATCGGTTTGGCAGCGGCTTTAACATTCCCTGATGCAAAAGTAGAACTGAGTGATTTGTCTGCAGATGCACTTGAGGTTGCTGCAATTAATATTGCCAAACATGGTTTAGGCCGTCGTTGTGAAGCGAAACAGTCTGATCTTTTCAGTAAACTGCAGGGCCCGTATGATCTGATTCTGAGTAATCCTCCCTACGTGGGGTTGCAGGAATATCAAGACCTGCCCGCTGAATATAAGCAGGAGCCTGCTATGGCACTGTTATCTGAAAGAAATGGCCTGGATATTCCCATAAAAATTTTGCAGACGGCAGCAAACTATCTGAATGCTCAGGGGCTACTGATTCTTGAGGTGGGCAATAGCTGGCAAACTCTTGTCGATTTATATCCTGATGCCCCATTTCTCTGGCTGGATTTCGAACAGGGCGGTGAGGGCTTATGCGCTTTGACTAAGAAACAGTTACAGAAATACAGTTTCTGAAGTTACAGCCTGTTGCTTAGAACCGCAGCTTTTAAGAGACTTTCGGGGGCTTTTCGACTATAATCTTGCGCCTTTATTTAAGCTTCTGATGACCTTTATCGAGAATGTAAAGCATGTCCGGTAATACCATAGGCAAACTTTTTTCCGTAACAAGCTTTGGCGAAAGCCACGGGCCTGCGCTTGGCTGTATTGTTGATGGTTGCCCGCCGGGACTTGAAATAGATGAGGCTTATATACAGGAAGATCTGAATCGTCGTAAACCTGGAACCTCCCGATTTACAACGCAGCGCAAAGAGGCTGATCAGGTGAAAATTCTTTCAGGTGTGTTTGAAGGCAGGACGACAGGGGCGCCTATTGGCATGCTGATTGAAAACACTGATCAAAAAAGTAAGGATTACAGCAATATTAAAAATGTTTTTCGGCCGGCACATGCAGATTACACCTATGCTCAAAAATACGGCATACGTGATTATCGAGGGGGAGGGCGTTCGTCGGCGCGTGAAACAGCTATGCGTGTTGCTGCGGGCGCTATTGCCAAAAAGTATCTGATAGAGAAGCATGGCGTATTAGTTCGCGGCTATCTGTCACAGCTGGGGCCTATCAAGGCAGAACAGCTTGATTGGGACGAGGTAAGAAATAATCCCTTTTTCTGCCCCGATGCCAGCAAGGTCCCTGAAATGGAAGAATATATGAGGAAATTATCCAAGGAAGGTAACTCTATTGGCGCTAAAATTACTGTAGTTGCCAGTTCTGTGCCGGTGGGGCTTGGAGAGCCTGTATTTGACCGTCTGGATGCTGAACTGGCACATAGTCTCATGAGCATCAATGCTGTCAAAGGCGTTGAAATAGGATCTGGATTTGCTTCGGTAGAGCAAAAAGGCACGGAACACCGTGATTTGATGCATCCTGAAGGTTTTGTTACTAATAATGCCGGTGGCATTGTGGGAGGAATTTCCACGGGGCAGGATATCGTAGTGAATATAGCGCTAAAGCCTACTTCAAGCCTGCGGATTGCGGGGGAAACCATTGATGTGGATGGTAAAGCGACAGAAGTTGTGACCACCGGCAGGCATGATCCTTGTGTAGGAATCCGTGCAACCCCCATAGCAGAAGCGATGATGGCTATAACGCTGATAGATCACTTATTACGTCATCGGGCACAGAATTTGGATGTGGATTGCAAGACGCCAGTCTTGCCATCTTCTGTTTGATATTAACTGAACCTAAAAAGAGCGAGATATGGCTGGTAAGACTCTCTACGACAAAATATGGGAAAACCATCTGGTAAAAGACCTCGATGATGGCACTTCACTAATCTATATTGATTTGCAATATATTCACGAAGTGACCTCTCCTCAGGCCTTTGAAGGTTTACGTCTGGCGCAACGCCGACCCTGGCGGGCAGATGCCAACATGGCGACACCTGATCATAATGTGCCCACAACCCTGACAGAAAGGGCGCAGGGAGTAGAAGGCATTGTTGATCCGGTTTCCAGAATTCAGGTTAAGTCTCTTGATGCTAACTGCAGTGAATTTGCTATTAATGAATTTACTATTGATGACCCGCGTCATGGCATCGTCCATGTTATTGGACCTGAACAGGGGCGTACTCAGCCTGGAATGACCATTGTTTGTGGTGATTCCCATACTTCAACACATGGCGCTTTAGGTTCTCTGGCGCATGGCATAGGTACTTCCGAAGTGGAGCATGTGCTGGCAACGCAATGTTTGCAGCAGAAAAAAGCCAAAAACATGCTGATCAAAGTCAATGGTGAGTTGGGTGTTGGTGTGACCGCTAAGGATATGGTCCTGGCTATTATAGGAAAAATCGGCACAGCAGGTGGTACAGGGTATACCATCGAATTTGGTGGTGACGCCGTTAAAGCGCTCTCTGTGGAAGGTCGTATGACAGTCTGTAACATGGCAATTGAGGCTGGGGCCAGGGCAGGCCTTATTGCTGTTGATGAAAAAACAATTAATTATGTGAAAGGTCGCCCATTTTCACCGACAGGTGAGCTTTGGAACAGCGCAGAAGCTGCCTGGCTGGAATTGCGCAGCGATGAGGATGCGGTATTCGACAAGGTGGTCGAGCTGGAGGCTGCAGAAATTGAGCCCCAGGTAAGTTGGGGAACTTCACCTGAAATGGTTGTTGCAGTAAGTGCATCAATACCGGATCCAAGTCAGGTGAAGAGTGAAGCTAAACGCGGTAACTATGAGCAGGCTCTTAAATACATGGGGCTTGAAGCCAATATGCCGATTCGAGATATTAAACTTGATCGGGTTTTTATTGGTTCCTGCACCAATTCCCGTATTGAAGACTTGAGAGCTGCTGCTGCTGTTGTTAAAGGACGCAAGCTGGCTGAAAATATCAAGGAAGCACTGGTTGTTCCGGGTTCCGGGCTGGTCAAAGCGCAGGCTGAGAAAGAGGGTCTGGACAAAATATTTATAGAAGCAGGCCTGCAATGGCGTGAACCGGGCTGCTCCATGTGTCTGGCAATGAATGCTGATCAATTGGGTGAAGGGGAGCATTGTGCTTCAACATCCAACCGTAATTTTGAAGGACGTCAGGGCTTTGGTGGTCGGACTCATCTGGTGAGCCCGGCAATGGCTGCAGCAGCAGCTGTAACAGGGCATTTTATTGATGTACGAAGCCTGGAATTACACTGATTGAGACCTTCTAAAGCTAAAACCAAGGACATCATAGAAGCATGAAAAAGTTTATTAAAGAACAAGGTATAGTGATTCCACTGGATAGAGCCAATGTGGATACAGACTACATAATTCCCAAGCAGTTTCTGAAATCTATTAAACGGACTGGTTTCGGTAAAAACTTATTTGATGAGGCACGTTATCTTGATAAAGGCCTGCCAGATCAGCCCTGTGACAATCGCCCCCTAAATCCTGATTTTGTTTTGAACCAGCCGCGTTATCAAGGAGGCAAAATTTTACTGGCGCGTGAAAATTTTGGCTGTGGTTCCAGCAGAGAGCATGCGCCATGGGCACTTGATGATTACGGAATCCGTTGTATTATCGCACCCAGTTTTGCCGATATTTTCTTCAATAATTGCTTTAAGAATGGGATATTACCTATTGTTTTAAAAGAAGAAATAGTAGACTATTTATTTAAAGCTGTCGCTGCTCAGGAAGGCTTTGAACTGGAAGTTAATCTGCCGGAGCAGCAAATTATTCTGGCGGATGGTTCAAGCATTCATTTTAAAGTAGAAGAGGCTCGCAAGAACGTATTGCTCAATGGTCTGGATGACATCAGCCTGACCCTGCAGCATGCTGATGATATCAAGGCATTTGAAACACAGTGGAAAAGCAAGTCACCCTGGCTTTTCCTATAAGAAACAATAGGTTAATTGATTTTGCCGGAACCTGTTTCCGGCTTTTTTCGTTGAATTGGAGAGAAATAGAGTAAATGAGTGAAAAATATGATGTAGCTATTGTTGGTGCAACTGGCGCTGTCGGAGGCGTTATGCTGCGTATTCTTGAGCAGCGTAAGTTCCCTGTGAACAATTTGTATTTGCTGGCCAGTGAGCGTAGTGCTGGTGAGACAATGAGCTTTAATAAAAAGCAGTATACTGTTGAAAATATTGCTGATTTTGACTTTTCAAAGGTGCAAATCGGGCTGTTTTCTGCCGGTGGCTCTGTCTCTGCAAAGTATGCGCCGATTGCAGCGGCAGCAGGCTGTATTGTCATTGATAACACGTCACACTTCCGTTACGAGGAGGATATCCCTCTGGTCGTGCCGGAAGTTAACCCTGAAACCATAGCTGACTACAAAAACCAGAATATAATTGCCAACCCCAACTGTTCGACCATACAAATGCTCGTTGCATTGAAGCCTATCTATGATGCAGTAGGCATAAAACGCATCAATGTGGCGACCTACCAATCGGTTTCAGGCACTGGTAAAGAGGCAATTGATGAGTTGGCGGGGCAGACAGCAAAACTGCTGAACGGTTTGAAAGCTGAAATTGAAGTGTACCCCAAACAGATAGCCTTTAACGTGTTGCCGCAAATTGATGTCTTTATGGATAACGGCTATACCAAAGAGGAAATGAAAATGGTTTGGGAAACCAAAAAAATCTTTGGAGACAATGACATCACGGTGAATCCCACCTGTGTCCGTGTGCCGGTGTTCTATTCGCATTCAGAGGCGGTTCATATTGAGACTGGCACACCTATTTCGGTAGAGGATGCCCATGCTCTATTAAGGAAAGCCTCAGGTGTGAAGGTGCTGGATAAGCGTGAAGATGGCGGCTATCCGACGGCAATTGGAGAAGGCACAGACCATGATGAGGTTTGGGTTGGGCGTGTGCGTAAAGATATTTCTCACCCAAATGGCTTAAATTTGTGGATTGTGTCAGATAATTTACGAAAAGGTGCTGCTTTAAACTCAATTCAGATAGCAGAAGAGTTGATAAAAAACCACTTATAATGAATACTTCCGGCTCGATTTAAAAAAATCTCTCACTTCCAGTAAGGACGGCATGATGCTGGTAAATAAGCCGAATAATTGCAAGAAAATTCTGGGTATTTTTACCTGCTTTCTTGCTGGATCATTTTCAGATTCTTCTCTGGCTTTTACTCTAGGCGATATCCGGCTGGAATCCGCTTTGAATGAGCCCTTAGTTGCTAATATTCAGTTATTGGAGCTAGATGGGCTGGATGAGTCACAGATTCTTGTGGATTTAGGCTCTGAGGCTGATTTTGATCGCGTCGATGTTGAGCCATTACCACTCCTTAATGAATTAGAGTTTGATGTTCAGGTATTGTCGAGTTCGGAAGGTCTTGTCAGGATTTCCAGTGCTGATGCTATTGTCGAGCCTTATCTGAATTTTGTATTGAATGTACGCTGGCCTTCTGGGCGGATAATAAGGGAATACACAGTTTTGCTGGATTTGCCGACTTTTAGTGCGAATCCAACACCTGCGCCGGCCCCTACACCTGCGCGTACTACTCCAATACCGCCAGCTGAGCCTGTACCACCAGCTAGAAGGTCTCAGCCTGAGCCGACTCAGCCGCAGGTGGCAGAGGCCCCACTGGATGAAATGTCTCCAGCCCGTGGTATGGATACTGAGCCAGAAACTGAAACCGTAGTCATTCAAACAGGTGATTCCTTATGGAATATTGCGCTGGCAACCCGGCCAGGTAACGATGTATCTGCACAACAGATGATGATTGCTATACAGAGAGCCAATACCAATAGTGATGCTTTCATCGATAATAATATAAATGGTATCAGGGCTGGTCGGGTTTTACGGATACCAAGTCGGGAAGAAATTAATGCTATTAGCCAGGAACAGGCCATTACTCAGGTAGCAGTCCAAAATCAGCAATTTTCTAATAATGCGCAACCTTTAGCTGTCAACAACAGCCAAGGCAGCGCCCACAACGCCCGTGATGAATTAAGTATTGTTAATTCTGTTGATGATGACACTCAAAGTGCTGAAATTGCAGATTTGAATGCAACCATAGCAAATCTGGAAAATGAGCTGGCGCTTAGTGAAGAAAATTTAGATCGGGCCCTGTTAGAAAATGAAGAATTACGTAGCCGTCTCAATGACCTTGAAGAAGAAATAGCTATTCTAGAAAACATTATTTCCATAGAAGGTCAGCGAATGGCCGAATTACAGGCGGAAATGGCAAATCAGGCTGAAACAACTGATTCTGAAGTCTTGGCTGTGGTAGCAGATACAGGCCCTGCTACTCCAGAGCCAGAAGTTGTCACTGAGCCTCCAATGCCTGCGCCAAGTTCTCCTCCTCCATCTACGGGCTTAATTAGTCAAATCACTAATCTGATCAGCAGCACCTTAGGCGTGGTCTCAGCCTTGGTGGTCCTATTAGCCCTTGTCGTTGGTTTTCTGATTGCCCGTAATCGTAAAGCTGTCTTGGAAGATGGTTTCGATACTATTCTGGCCGAGGAAGAAGAAAATGAAGAAGGGTTGGCTGGCAGTGCCGAACTAAGTGAGTTGGAGGATTTTGCGGCAGCTGATATAGAAGATGATGAGGAAGATTATTTCGATGAAAGTCTGGATGATGACTCGGAATTTTCTGGGGATGATGATGAAAGCGAAGATGAAGTAACCGCTGATGAAAGTGAAGCAGTAGTCAGTGAAGAGGATATTGCAGATGAGGATTTGGAAGATTTTCTGGGGGATGTAGATATCGACTCTGCAGATGATGAAGATGAAATTGTTCTGGATTTGGATGACGACGATAGTGATGCCTTTAATGAAATAGAATTTCTCGACGAAGACGAGAATGAAGATGAGGACAGCGCTGAGGAAAATCCCGAGAAAACTGGATCTTCCTCCCTGGGTAATCTGGGATTGGATGATGCAATCGCCTTTGATGAAAGTGATGAAGAAGAACTGGAAATTATTACAGATCAGGATGAAGTCTCAACCAAACTCGATCTGGCCGTGGCTTTCCAGGCAATGGGTGATCTGGCAGGGGCCAAAGAAATACTTAATGCAGTTATTGTCGAAGGAAATGATGCTCAGGTCGCAGAAGCGAAAAAATTACTTTCAGAATGGGGTGATTCATAAGCTCTGAGACCGGGACTTCACCCTCCAGCCGATTAGCACTTTGTATTGAGTATCAGGGTACTGGTTTTAATGGCTGGCAGGCCCAAAGATCAGCATCAGTTTCTACCGTTCAGGAAGTCCTGGAATCGGTTATTGCAAAAATAGCTGATCACCCCGTTAAAATTCATTGTGCCGGGCGTACAGATAAAGGTGTGCATGCCAGCGCGCAAATCGTTCATTTTGATACTCACAGCGAAAGGCCGCTGAAAGCCTGGGTAAGAGGGGCTAATGCCATATTACCTGATACTGTTGTGGTGCGCTGGGCAAAAATGGTTGATGAGAGTTTTCATGCTAGATTTTCTGCCTTAAGCAGACGTTATTGTTATCTGATTTATAACAACAAGGTTCCTACAGCTTTACTACAAGGCCAGGTTAAGACTCATTTCTTTGAGCTGAATGAGAAATTAATGCATGAAGGCGCACAATATCTTCTGGGAGAAAGGGATTTTAGCAGTTTCAGGGGAGCAGGCTGTCAATCCAATAGCCCTATGCGGAATGTCAGCCACCTTAAAGTCAGTCGGCTTGAGGATTTTGTGTTGATTGATATTAAAGCTAATGCTTTTTTATTACATATGGTTCGAAATATAGCTGGGGCTTTATTGGAAGTAGGTCAAGAATTGCGTGAGCCTAAGTGGATAGAGTCTGTGCTTAATGAAAAAGATCGTCGGCAGGCTGGAATAACGGCTCCTCCGGAAGGACTCTATTTGGTAGAAGTTGAATATCCTGATAAGTATGAATTACCAAAAGCGCCTTGGGTGTTGTCATTTTTTAAAAGCTCTTAGCGATAAAATTTGCTAAAATACGGGCTTGTTTCAGGCATCACCCAGTAACATGATAAGTGAATAAATCTAGAACTCGAATTAAAATTTGTGGCATCACACGAACTGAAGATGCACTTGTTGCTGCTAATTGCGGGGTGGATGCGCTTGGTCTGGTTTTTTTTAAAGCCAGCCCCAGATACGTCTCAGCACAACAGGCAAAGGAAATAGTGACTTGTTTGCCTGCTTTTATCAGTAAAGTCGGACTTTTTGTTGATGCGAGTGTTGCAGAGGTTGAGAAAATTGTCGAAGCAGTTTCTCTGGATTATCTGCAGTTTCACGGTGATGAGGAAGAGTCTTACTGTACAAGCTTTGCTAAACCATACATCAAGGCAATACGGGTTCGGCCCGAAACGGATTTGCCCGGCATCATCAGTCAATATAAAAGTGCTGCTGCTGTTTTGCTGGATGCCTGGCATCCGGGTATCGCGGGAGGAACAGGAGAAAGTTTTGATTGGACTTTGCTGGAGACTTTGTCCGAGGATAATCCCGCGCTTATTCTGGCTGGCGGTCTGAATGTCGATAATGTTCACTCGGCTGTACATTTAATCAAACCTTATGCCGTTGATGTGAGTTCGGGGGTTGAGGATAGTCCCGGCATTAAATCTGCTGAGAAAATTCAAAATTTTGTTAATGAAGTGAATCGAGGTGAGTGTGTCTGAACTAAGAAATGAACAACTCTATAATGGCCCGGATGAGCATGGCCACTTTGGTATTTATGGGGGGGTTTTTGTCGGAGAGACTTTAATGCCAGCCCTTGAAGAGCTGAGCAGTATGTATGCGAAGCTGAAGCAGGATGAGAAATTCTGGGAGGAATTTCACACCGATCTGGCTCATTATGTGGGCAGACCTTCACCGCTTTATCATGCCAAAGGTATGACCAAAGCACTGGGTGGCGCTCAGATCTATTTAAAACGTGAGGATCTTGTCCATACGGGTGCGCATAAGGTTAACAATACAATAGGACAGGCTTTGCTGGCAAAAGCCATGGGTAAAACCAGGATTATTGCTGAAACCGGCGCCGGTCAACACGGGGTAGCGACTGCGACTGTGGCTGCACGTCTGGGACTTGAATGTCACGTATTTATGGGCTCGGAAGACACCAAACGTCAGGCTGCGAATGTTTATCGTATGAAATTGTTGGGAGCGACTGTCGTTGAAGTGGATTCCGGCTCAAAAACACTTAAGGATGCGTTGAATGAGGCCTTGCGTGATTGGGCAACCAATGTAGATACCACCTACTACATTATCGGGACTGTTGCCGGACCACATCCTTATCCAATGTTGGTCAGAGATTTTCAGAGCGTTATCGGAAAGGAAACAAGGCAGCAGTCACTGGAGCAGTGTGGACGGCTGCCTGATTCACTGGTTGCCTGTGTTGGAGGTGGTTCAAATGCAATCGGTCTGTTTCATCCCTTTCTAAAAGATGAAACTGTAAAAATGATTGGAGTTGAGGCCGGCGGCTTGGGTTTGAGTACGGGAAAGCATGCAGCACCACTCAATACGGGCGCACCAGGGGTATTGCACGGTAATCGGACTTATCTGATGAATGATGAAGATGGCCAGATACTTGAAACGCATTCAGTTTCTGCCGGGCTTGATTATCCCGGTGTTGGGCCTGAACACGCCTGGTTAAAGGATATTAAACGCGCAGAATATACAGCAGTAACCGATGACGAGGCCTTACAGGCTTTTCGTTTTCTGACTCGCCAAGAAGGTATTATTCCGGCACTGGAATCAAGTCATGCTATTGCCTATGCCATTAAAGTTGCACCGGATTTACCAGAAAATCATTTAATGGTCATTAACCTGTCCGGTAGAGGTGATAAAGATATGAATACTGTCGCTCAAATCGACGGACTAGAAGTGTGATTACGGTTAAGGTTTACCTATAACATGAGCAGAATAGAAAATTGTTTCAAACACCTTAAGAGTCAGAGCAAGAAGGCTTTTATTCCATATCTCACGGCAGGCGACCCGAATCTGGAAATCAGTTTGAAGCTTATGCATGCTTTGGTCGAAGCCGGTGCAGATATTATAGAGTTAGGCTTTCCGTTCACTGACCCCTCATCAGATGGACCGGTGATACAACGAGCTGTAGAAAGGTCACTGGCAAAGCACACTCGCTTAAAAGATGTTCTGGCTTTGATAGAACGTTTCAGACAGGAAAATCAGGACACGCCAATAGTATTAATGGGATATTTGAACCCCATAGAAAGCATGGGTTATCAGGCGTTTGTTGAAAAAGCAGAGCTGGCAGGGGTTGACGGAGTTCTGGTGGTAGATATGCCCCCGGAAGAAGCCCATGACTTATTAAAGATTATTCATGCTTCCAAGATGGATTGTATTTTTCTGGTTGCCCCAACAACTAATGAAGAAAGAGCCAGACAAATTTGTAAGCTGAGTTCAGGCTATGTCTATTACGTATCGCTGAAAGGTGTGACGGGAGCTTCACACCTGGATATTGATTCAGTGCGTACTAATGTTGAACGCCTTAAATCCTATTGTGGACTGCCCGTAGGTATCGGTTTTGGGATTAAAGATACTGATATCGCTGCAAAACTAGGCGAAATAGCAGATGCCATCGTGGTAGGTAGCGCTTTGGTTAATCTTATAGCAGAATTAGAGGATGGGCGTGACTATAGCCATGAAGAACTGTCTGAACATATCGCTTTGATGGCAGATATGAGTAGAGCATTGAATCCCAGTTAGTTTTATAAGGGTATAAGTATGAGTTGGATTAATAAAATCCTGCCTTCAAAAATAAAAACGGATACAGAAGTAAAAAACCGGAACATCCCCGAGGGATTGTGGAAAAAATGCCCACGTTGTGATGCCGTTCTTTACAGTTCCAATTTGGAAGAAAATAATGATATTTGTCCCAAGTGTGATCATCACCTGAGGATATCAGCTCGTCGGCGTATCGACATTTTTCTGGATCCTGAGGCTAGGATTGAACTCGGTGAAGAGATTACACCTAGTGACATTCTTAAATTCAAGGACCTGAAGAAATATAAAGACCGACTGGCCGCAGCCACTAAAGCAACCGGTGAGAAGGATGCTCTGGTTGTTATGCAGGGCAAAGTGAAAGGTCACCCCGTTGTGGTGACTGCTTTTGAATTCGGTTTTATCGGGGGGTCAATGGGCTCAGTCGTCGGCGAGAAGTTTGTCCTGGCTGTTAACAAATGTCTGGAAGAAAATCTGCCATTGGTTTGTTTTGCGACCAGTGGTGGTGCCCGTATGCAGGAAGCCCTGGTTTCTTTGATGCAGATGCCAAAAACATCAGCAGCTTTGGAGAGAATGAAGCAGCGAGGTCTGCTATATATTTCAGTTTTAGTGGATCCGGTTTATGGTGGGGTCTCAGCCAGCCTGGCGATATTAGGTGATATAAATGTAGCTGAACCGAATGCGCTTATCGGTTTTGCCGGTCAGGATGTCATCAGGCAGACCGTTCGTGAAAATTTGCCTGAGGGCTTTCAACGTTCGGAATTTCTGCTGGAGCATGGCGCCATTGATATGATTGTTCATCGTAAGGATATGCGGGATAAATTAAGTTCCCTGATCGCAAAATTCATGCACAATTATTAGTAGGCAGTGATATCGGCGAAGACTAGTGCGTAAAGTAACAAGGTCTAACCACAATTTCTTTAAATGAGCGGCAGACAATGAATTTATCTGCCTGGCTCTCATATCTTGAAACTCTGCATCCGACAGAAATTGAACTTGGCCTCGGCAGGGTGAGCCAGGTAGCAGCAGAGTTGGAGTTGGATTTCAGCTCAAAAACCGTTATCAGCATCGGCGGAACCAATGGTAAAGGCTCAACTTCCTGTTTTTTGGCAAATCTATTGTTAGCTGAAGGGAAATCAGTCGGCCTCTATTCTTCACCGCATATTCTGAAATATAACGAAAGAGTCACTATCAATGGTAGTCAAGTTGAAGACCTGACCCTATGCCGGGCATTTGCACGCATTGAACAGGCACGCAAATCAGTCAGCCTGACTTATTTTGAATTTGGGACACTGGCAGCGCTGCTGATTTTTGCCGAAAGTAAGGTGGATTATCTGGTTCTGGAAGTTGGCTTGGGTGGTCGCCTGGATGCAGTAAATATTGTGGATGCTGATTTAGCAGTTATTACTAATATTGCACTGGATCATACTCAGTGGCTGGGGGATACCCGCGAAAAAATTGCCTATGAAAAAGCTGGGATTCTCAGACAGGGACGCCCTGTAATTTTCGGTGAAAAGAATTTGCCACAATCACTTGAGGCGCAGATAAATCATAAAGAGACAACACTTTATCAAAGTGGTAAAGATTTTAATGCTCATATCACAGATGGTCATTGGTACTGGCAGGGTCTAAATAATAGAAAAGAGCAATGCTCCTACCAAATAAAGCTGTCATGGCCTTCTTTACTGAGTTGTTACCCTGCAAACGCTGCAATGTCGCTGCAGGCTCTTTTACTTTTGAATCTTGAGCCCACAGAAGCTTTGTTGGAGCAGGCTTTTAAACAGGCTGTTTTGAGAGGGCGTTTGCAAATAGTGCAAAGGGCTTATTCGCTGGTGCTTGATGTTGCACATAACCCTCACGCCGCCGCTTATTTGTGTGAAAACATGCGGCATTATTTTCCTGGCAGAAATATACATATATTACTTGCTATGCTGTCTGATAAAGACAGCAAAAAAACCCTGGCTGCGCTGCAGGAAATAGCTGGCTCCTGGTATCTTGCCAGTCTTGAAAACAGCAGAGGTTCCAAGGCAAATATGTTATATAATGAGTTGCAAATTTCAGCACAGAATAAAGCATCCAAGTTTGATTCTGTGCAAGAAGCGTTTCATGAGGCTGAAAAAAACATGCAGTCTGACGATGTGTTACTGGTTACCGGGTCGTTCTATACTGTAGCAGATGTTTTGGAGTTGATTTGAACCAAGCAATGAAACAAAGACTGGTAGGGGCTATAGTGCTTGGTTGCCTCGCAATAATATTCCTTCCTATTCTACTGGACGGAGAAGGGGTCTCTCCGCCGGAGATGAATATCGTTATTCCTGCCGCTCCTGCCTTTCCTGAGCCCTTGGAGGTTGAACCACAGAGACCTATTGTGCTCAGCGATACCAGCGAAATTCTGGTTGAAACTGAAGACTCGGTGGAAGTTGTCGATGCAGTCGCAGTCAACAATACTGATGCTGTTCAGGCTAATGAGCAGGCTGAGGAATTACCGGCGCTGGATGCTGAAGGCCTGCCCCAGGCCTGGAGTATTCGCCTGGGACTCTTTGGCGAGAGTGCTAATGCTGAGACGCTGGTTGCGGAGCTATTAAGTCAGGGTTACAGGGCATATACAGATTCCGTATCTACTTCTCAAGGCATGCTTACTGCCGTGTTGGTAGGCCCTGTGCTGACAATCTCTGATGCGGAAAACTTGAGAACAGAGCTTTCAGCCAACTTTAATGTTGATGCGCTGATTGTGGACTTCTCAATCGGAGAAAATTAGAAAATGGGGAAAGTGTAAGGGAAAGCTGTGACAGTCGCTGATATCAGTATTCTTATTGTCATAGTTATTTCCATGTTACTTGGACTTTGGCGTGGTCTGGTAAAAGAAGCTTTTTCTTTAGCTGCATGGGTGGCAGCAGTTTTCGTTGCTGGTTTTTTCAGTGCCCCTCTGGCAGATTTGATGGTCAATATGCTTGATAATGCTACGGTGCGTAGAGTTCTGGCTTCAACCATTTTATTTGTTTTGGTCATGTTTGCTGGCACCTTGCTGGGTAATTTTATGTCTAAGCTAAGTACGGCAATTGGTTTAAGAGGCGTCGATAGAGCACTGGGTTCATTGTTTGGTATATTGCGTGGTCTGATCATCGTATTATTGGTTTTATTTTTAACAACGCCATTTGAGTTTAGCCGTACCTGGCATCAGGATTCAGTCATTGTTCCTTATATGATGGTTATATTGGAGCATGTGGCAATTTTGGCGAACTACGAGTTAGCAATACCACCGACGACTGAGTCGAACATAATTGATGTAGCGGCAGAGGCTGGCGTGGGGGAGATACTTTGATGGGTATTAATTTTCTGGTAACAGAACGAGCAGGATTTATTGTTATGTTTATTAATAGGGGTACGGCATGTGTGGTTTAGTCGGCATCGTTGGTAAATCAAATGTTAATTTGACTTTGTATGACAGCTTGACAGTACTGCAGCACCGTGGGCAGGATGCTGCCGGGATCGTGACCAGTGAATGTGGAAAATTAAACTTACGCAAAGATAATGGCCTGGTTCGTGATGTTTTCCGCACCAGCCATATGAAGAATTTAAACGGAAATATGGGGATAGGGCATGTTCGCTATCCAACAGCTGGCAGTTCTGGTCCTGCCCAAGCACAGCCCTTGTACGTAAACTCTCCCTATGGAATCAGTCTCGCCCATAACGGAAATTTAACCAATGCCAAAGAACTGAGTGATGATATTTTCAGGGATGATCTAAGGCATTTGAATACAGACTCCGATTCTGAAGTGCTGCTTAATATATTCGCTCACGAGTTGCAGCAACTTAACAAAATCAAACCAACAGCTGAAGATGTATTCACTGCCGTTCGCGGAGTACATAAGCGTTGCCGAGGCGCTTATGCTGCGATTGCCATGCTGGTTGGTTACGGCATAGTGGGGTTCAGGGATAAACATGGGATCAGACCGCTGGTTTTTGGCGAGAAACGCACGCGTAAAGGCGTTGAATATATGATCGCCTCCGAAAGTGTGGCACTTGATTCCCAAGGCTTCAAATTAATAAGAGATGTTGCTCCTGGTGAAGCTGTCTATATTGATAACACGGGCAAACTTGAAACAAAAATATGTGCAGATGATGTTAGTCTCCAGCCTTGTATTTTTGAGTACGTCTATTTTGCACGTCCGGATTCTTTAATGGATGGTATTTCAGTTTATAAATCCCGTTTACGTATGGGAGAGAAACTGGCAGAAAAAATCATCCGGGAGCGACCGGATCATGATATTGATGTTGTCATTCCTATTCCCGATACCAGCCGGACTTCCGCCGTAGAATTGGCCAATGTATTAGGTGTGAAATATCGAGAAGGCTTTGTAAAAAATCGATATATTGGTCGTACCTTTATCATGCCGGGACAAAGTCAGCGAAAAAAGTCAGTGAAACAAAAATTGAATGCGACACCACTGGAGTTTCAGGACAAAAACGTTTTGTTGGTAGATGACTCTATCGTAAGGGGTACAACTTGTAGTCAGATTATTGAAATGGCGCGTGAAGCAGGCGCCAAAAAAGTTTATTTCTGTTCTGCTGCCCCTCCTGTACGTTATCCGAATGTTTATGGTATAGATATGCCAGCGGTCAGTGAATTAATAGCGCATAATAAAACTGTTGAAGAAATACAAAAGCTAATTGGTGCGGACTGGCTGATATTTCAGGATCTAGATGACCTGATTGCTTCTTGTGCAGAGGGCAGTATCTTGCCAATGGATTTTGAGTGTTCTGTGTTTAATGGTAAATACGTTACCAATGATGTTTCTAAAGAATACCTGGAAGAACTGGAGAGTATGCGCAATGACCGCGCTAAAAATACTAAAGCCCGGGAAAGAAAACTCTATCAGTCAAATAGCAAGGAAGAAGAGATTGTAGGCCTGCATAATGATGAGTAAACAATCTGCTTAGCAGCCAGATTCATTGTCTAGAATTGAAATAATTTGTAGTTATGCTAAATAAAATTGAAGATGCTGTAAATGAAATCAGTAAGGTAGTTTACGGCAAGGAGAAACAGATTCGATTAGCTTAAAGGGGAAACTCCTCTGGCTTATTTTTCCCGGCTTAGCAGTATTAAGCCGGCCTGGGCCAAACAGATGGGTGAAATAACTGACAAGTATATTGATCTGGTTTACAAGACTCCCGATCCTTCCGTGAATCCTGATGAAGTAAAAGAATTTAGAAATAAAATCAGGCAGTTTCATATGCTAATGTATTGAAGCATGCAGAACTAAGGTGAAAAATGACAGAAAGAATACCATTGGGGCTATATCGTCACTATAAAGGGCAGAATTATAGTGTTGTGGGTTTTGCCAGACATTCAGAAACAGAAGAACTGATGGTTTTATATGTGCCGCTCTATGGTGATGGAGGGTATTGGGTAAGACCACTTTCTATGTTTATGGAAGCAATTGAACTTGATGGTAAACAAGTCCCCCGATTTGAGTATCTGGGAATAGATGAAACACTTGAAAATAGAAAAATCAACCATAGTTATATGACTGTGAAGGCTCAATGAGCTTCATGTCTGCACAGTCTGGTTCTTAAGAACAGACATAAAAGCAGGCTGACTTTATTATCGCTTAACGAGGATATAACTATGACAACTTTTGATTTTTCTCCTTTGTATCGTTCAACTATCGGCTTCGACCATCTTGCTAACCTGCTGGATAATGTCACTACTGCGGAACGCTCCCAATCCAGTTATCCCCCTTACAATATCGAGCTTCTTGAAACAGATAAATACCGTATCAGTATGGCAGTTGCAGGTTTCGAAGAAGATGAGATCAATGTTGAGGTTGAAGATAATGTGCTGTCTATCGCAGCGAGCAAAAAAAACAGTGATGTAGAACGTAATTATTTGCACCAGGGTATTGCTGAACGCGATTTCAAACGACAGTTCAGACTGGAAGACCATGTGCAGGTTGTTTCAGCAACGATGAATAATGGCTTGTTACATATCGAACTGGTAAGGGAAATTCCCGAAACCATGAAACCAAGGCGTATTGCAATTAATGAGCAGCCTAAAAAAGGTTTTCTGAAATCAGCTTAAGTTTATTGGGATTGATCGCCTAGATGGGTGATCAATTCTTATAAAGAGGCGGCAGAGTATGATGCTCTGCCGTTTTGTTTTTGGGCCTGTAACCCTGTCTATATAATTTTCTGATTTCCTGCGTTAATACGTCAGTTTGGAAATTCTTGTTGTTTGCATTTGGGCTGTAAAGAGCATATTCCAATTCATCCAATGTCGTTTGCAGCTGAGGTTCCAGGTCATATTCTTTGAGTTTTTCCAGGGTAGTGATGGCTTCATTGGAAAAATGTAAACGTACCCAGCTTAACAAGCTTAGCCTGATGGCAGACAGGTCGGAATTTTTACAGGCTTGTTGAAACTCTCGATAGGCTGTATCTACATTGGTTTCTTGCAGGGTTTGTGTTCCGTTAGTTCTCCCGCGGGCATTCTGCGCTGCTTCAGAACTTGTCGAACTTAACATTCCTGTAGCAAACTGCTTAAGTGTCAGCTTGCTGCGATACCACATAACTGTGCTGTAAACCCAGGCTAGTGCGAATAAAGTTGTGGCCAGTATCCAGTAATAAGAGGCTCCGATGATTTGCCTTTCTACTGCTATCAGGGAGTCTTCAGTCTGCTCGCCTCTGCCAGATTGTTCGGGCATAAAGGGAAGTGGTTGTTCTGTTATCGATGTTAAGCCGGGCAGTACACTTAAGGTATGTTCGGGCAAGCGGGCATATTCCAGGGTGTCAGTCTCTGTATTCCACCAGGGTATTTCTATCGCAGGTAATGTGAAATCTCCACCTTCTGAGGCGACGATGGCAGTCCCTTGTGAACGTATTCCGGTGACTCCAGTGGGGCTAGCCAAGTCTTCACGGCTAGGCTGGTCAGGGTAAAATTTAAGCGTATCAGTTTCTGCGTAAGGAATATCAGGTAAGAGGGAGCTGCTTAAACCATCTGCACGAATTCTGAGATTGCGGGTGATCGCTTCACCGGTTTCCAGCCCTTGTAAACTGTCGCTCCAGTTTTCTTCCAGTAACAGGTTAGTCGAAGGTAACCAGGTTGCACCTGCCGGATAAGAGTCCGGTTTAGCCTGCACATTGATAGTATGTGACTCGCTACTCAGATTGATGGTTCGCCCACCCGTCATCTGACCTGAAAAAATACTACCAGAACGGCGCCGGCCAACAGTTGCATTGAAAGTAATCGGGGAAATTTCCAGGGTGCCACTACTTTGCGGAAACAGGACAAAACGTCTTTCAATCACGTTATAACGCAATCCATCTAGCACTTCTTGTGAGCTGATATCGTTGCCCAGTTGCTGTATAACCGCGTTTTCTGCTTCGGGTGCACCCAGCTGGGCGCCTTGGTCAAAGGGCACAGAGAAGTAAATTTTAACGGTATAAAGTAACTGTTCTTGTACATAGACATTTTCTTTACTGACAGTCGAAGTAAGAAAAAAGTCGTCAGTATTGACAGGGTTCTGAATAGCATCAGCTACAGTGATATTAATAGGCATAGTGACCTCATTGCCTATACGGAAAGCGGGTATTGTCAGTGTGCCAGTAGAACGGGCACGCAATGAAATGCGATATTCTGACCACTGTTCAGAAACACCATTGATAAAGGTGAAACTGTTTCTTTGACTACTGCCAATGATTTCAAAGTCTTGTTGCAGGCTGTCTATATTCGGGTTGGTATCAGCTAATTCAGCATTTACTCTGAGAGTCAGTGTAAACACATCATTAATGGATACCTCCGTGCGATCGACGTAGGCACTTAACAGATCCCCCTGGGCGAAAGCCTGTAAAGGGAGCAGGAAGAATAAAAGAATAATAGAACCTTTTACCATATCTGACTGGGTGCCTCTGTCGCTGGAATGCCAGAATTCTGCAACTGCTCATAGAGCAATTGTTGAGTCTGATAACGAAACTTATTTCTGAGTAATTCACCGGGATCGTCTTCGATACGCCCCAGCCATTGTTGCATGGCCTGTTCTTCTTCAGCTGATTCCTGAGTTTGAGCGGTTTCAGGATCAGGGCCTTGCTCTTCTTCCTCATTTTGCTCTTCCTGACCGGCATCGGAATCCGTCACTTCGGATTCCTGCTGCTCCTCAGATGATTGCTCTGAGTTTTCCTGGTCCTGTTCACTTTGCTGGGCCTGTTCCTGGTTTTGTTGTTGTTCTGATTGACTCTGTTCAGATTCACTTTGCTCCTGTTCCTGGCTCTGATCGTCTTCCTGTTCGTCTTCATTTTGCATATTTTGCTGTTCTTCTAACAGGTTTTGCACTATGGCTTTATTGAATAAGGCATCAGCATGATCTGGCTGTTCTGCCAGAACTGCATCGTAAGCATCAATAGCTTCCTGATAGCGTTCCAGACGGGCCAAGGTATTGCCTTTGTTATATTCCGCATTGATACCTTGCTGGGCATTTAGTTCGTTCAGGGCGGCCTGGTAATTGCCATTACGATAATAGGAGGCAGCACGCCAGTTCCCATCTTCAAATAACTCGGATGCACTGTCGAACTGTTCTGTCGTAAAAGCCTGGCTGCCTTGCTGATTCTTGTTTGCCCACAGATCCTGCCAGCTTAGGGCCTGGGCCTGTTGTTGTGGATTGATTAGAAATAACAGGCAGATACTAAGCAGCCAGCCTCGACGGAAGGCAAAAGCGGCCAGTGGTAATACCAGCAGTAATAACCAGGGACCGGCTTCCGCCCAGGTATCGAACTCCTGCTCGACATCTCTTAAGTTTCGGGTTTCATCCAGCAGGGTTTGTTCAAGCAGGAAATCAATATCATTATCGGACAAGACAACATTTGCATAACGTCCATTAACGCTATCAGCCAGCTCCTGCAGCAGACTGCTGTTTAGTGTAGGGATGACAATGGCATTATTTTGATCTCTCAAGAAGCCGTCATTGGTCGGGATAGGTGCCCCTTCGTCAGTACCAACACCTAGGATCGACAAACTATGCAGTGTGTTGTTTAGCTGGTCACTGATAGCATCTATATCAGCATTATTGATGCCATCAGTAATCAATAGAATTTTTGCTTCAGTCAGCTGGGCATTGTCCAATAACTCAATAGCAAGGCGGATACCTTCTTCCGGCTTACTACCCAGTAGGGGCATGATGTTGGGGTCCAGGGCAGAAACCATATTGCTGATGGTGGCGATATCGTCGGTAAGGGGGGTGACAGTATGCGCACTGCCGGCATAAACAACTAATGCCGTCTGTCCTTCAGTTTTACGGCTGTTCAGAATATCAATAAGTTTTCTCTGGGCACGAACCAGACGACTGGGGTTTAAATCAGTGGCATACATGGACAGAGACAGATCCTGAACAATAACCATGGCATCTTCGCGTTCCTGGACAGGAGAAGGTATCTGCTGCCAGACAGGCCCAGCCAGGGCAATGATCGAGAGTACCCAGATGCTTAACAGGCCGTACAAGGGCAGGTATTGCCTGGAACGGGTATTTTGTTCCAGCAAAAAAGGCAATAAAGAGGCATCAATGGCTTTATACCAGCTGGAATTACGGCTATGCAGAAAACCTAATGTAGCAACCAGCAGAACAGCAGGGATCAGCCCGAACAGAAACAGTGGGCGCAGAAAATGAAAATTTTCGATAAATGTTGGCATAACGTTCATCTAGGTTTTACTTTCTGTCATAGATATTGGGGCTGGAGAAGCTTTTTTCCAGGGGTTTAAGGCCGGTAAGCGGCTTAATGCAATAAGAAAGCTTAATAGCAAACAGGCAGCCAGAGGCCAGTAGAATAGAGCAATAGTAGGGCGGAAAGTTTCATCTTCCTGCTCTACCGGTTCAAGTTCATCCAGAATGGCATAAATTTGCTCCAGTTCTTCTATGTTACGCGCTCTGAAATACTGACCGCCGGTGTTTTCAGCAATTTCAGTCAGGGTGTCTTCATCAAGGTCGGCAGAGGGATTGACAGCTCTTGAGCTGAAAATGGAGGAACGCGCGGCACTTTCTGCACCAATACCAATCGTGTAAATCCGAATCCCTTCACGTGCAGCCAGTTCTCCTGCCTGCAATGGCGAAACCTGGCCGGCATTGTTTACCCCGTCAGTCAGCAGGATCAGTATACGACTGGCTTCCGGTCGCTCGCGTAAGTGACGAACGCCAAGTCCTATCGCATCACCTATGGCAGTCGCATTTTCTTCAATAATACCGATTTGAGCTTCATCGAGCAGTATGCCAACGGTTTCACGGTCAAAAGTAAGAGGCGCCTGGGTATAAGCTCTGGCTGCAAATAAAATTAATCCCAGCCTGTCTCCGGTACGTCTTTCTACAAAATCTCCAACGACAGACTTGACCACCTCCAGACGGGTCGCATTACGCCCCTGCAACTGGATATCCTGAGCCTCCATACTGCCTGATATGTCAACGGATAACATCAGGTCTCGTCCGGTTGTGGGAAGCTGAACAGGTTCTCCTACCCATTGTGGACGACTGGCTGCGATGACCAGTAACAGCCAGCACAACAAGGCCAGAAAAGAGAGTAGCAAACTGCGACTGCCCAGCCTGGGGCTGGAACTTAAGACGGTTTTCAGTGAGGTGAAAAAAGGCACGAAAAGGGGAGCTTCAATAATTTCAGCCCGTGGCATAAGGCGATTAATGAAATAGGGCAGCGGTATCAAAATGAAAACCCAGGGCCAGACGAATTCAATCATGCCACCACCCTGATATTTTTGTGTTCATTTGCTTTGCTCTTATTTTTTTTCTTGTAACAGGCACTGATCCAGTTTTGTGCCAGAGTATAAAGAGCTTCAATTTCACCAATGAAAACTGGCCGATACTGTCCTTCCGCGAGAACCTTTCCAGCGCTTTCCTTGAATTCAGTTCCACCAAAGGATTGATCAAGATAATCAAGCCATGCTTTTCCGGTAAGTTTGGCGATTTCACGCGAACGTTTAGGGTCGGTATATAAGGCGACCCTGTTAAGTACGGCATTTACCGCATAAAGATAATCCAGTCCTGCCTTATTTTCATCGCTGTCTTTTTTGCTGACCGTTTCACGGTAGGCTTGAATCGCTTTTTCAAGCTCACGCTGCGCGCTTTGCAGACGCTGATTCAAGATGAATTTCTGTAAAGCCTGGAAAGCCAGCCAGCATAGTCCTGCCAGAATCAGGATAATAACGAACCACCAGCCGGGAGCAAGCGGCCAGATGCTAACCGGATCGGGCAGATGAATATCCGCCAATTGGCTTAAAGGGTCTTCTGATTCCATGTTTCCAATTGCTCCAGAACAATCTGGTCGGTTCTTAAGCTTATCAAAGGTACTTTTATTAAGTTCAGTTCAGCATGCAGACTTTGTAATTTATCCTCAAATGCCTGGTGGTAGTTTTCTCGGACAGCTGCAGCGTAAGTATCAATAGTCTCCATTTCGTTGCCATTGGTAATATTGTATACGCCGGGTTGAGGTAATTGAGTCTCCAGAATATCGTAAATAAATATACAGGTGAGATTGTTATGCAAAGAGAGCTGCTGCATATATTGCAGACATACTTTGTCCATGTCAGCGAAATCACTTATCAGATATATCGTTGAGCCTGGCCGGGTAATACGATAAATATGTTCCAACGCTTCACGCAGGTTTGATTTTCCTGTTTTTGCTAAAGGCTTATGCTGACCAAGCAGATTTTGATTGTAGTCGGCAAGCAGGCTGAGAAAGCGCAAGGCAGAACGTTTACCGCGCCTTGGTTTTACCATTTCACTATTAGTATCAGAAAAAACAACGCCACCAACCCTGTCACCGTTATCAACGGTCAACCAGCATAGAATTGCGGCAACTTCAGCAGCAACAACTGATTTAAAGCTGACCTGGCTGCCGAAGAACATATGATGACTTTGGTCAACGCCGATAATAACGGGTCTTTCCCGCTCTTCACGGAAAATTTTGGTAAAAGGTCTGCCAGTTCGAGCAGTGACACGCCAGTCGATACTTCGTATGTCATCGCCAGCCTGATAAGCCCGGTGCTCTTCAAAATCAACGCCTCGGCCTTTTGATTTGGAGATATGAGAACCAGACATTCCCAGCCGGGAGCGGGATTGCAGATAAAGTTCAAGTGCCTTGGCGATATGACGCTGATCAAGTAATTGCTGCAGACTCAACATAGCGCCGCGGCAACGGAACTGCTCTTGTTGAATATTTAATTCGCGTTTGCGTGACATATGAAATTAGGTTTTAAGCTGAAGGTACCAGTGTGAGTACTTCATCCAAAACCCGGTTTGCATCTATACCGGCAGCCTCTGCTTCAAAACTGATAAGGACACGATGGCGTAAGACATCATGGAAAATTTCATGGACATCTTCGGGGCTTACAAAATCTTTGCCTTTTAGCCATGCATGGGCCCTCGAACAGATATCCAGAGAAATGGTGCCACGAGGACTGGCACCGTAGTCAATCCATTTTGCCAGCTCTTCACTATAGGGGGCAGGATTACGCGTAGCCATGACCAACTGCAGAATATATTCTTCGACGGCTTCAGCCATATGCAAGCCAAGCACATCCTGCCTGGCTGCAAATAAATCTTTCTGAGGAACGACTGCAGGTGGAGTCGGGTTCTGGTGCATGGCTTCATTTCTAACCAGATGCAGAATTTTGCGTTCAGATTCAGTATCCGGGTAGTCAACAGTAACATGCATTAAAAAACGGTCAAGCTGAGCTTCTGGTAAAGGATAGGTTCCTTCCTGCTCAATCGGGTTCTGGGTCGCCATGACTAAAAAGAGATCCGGCAGGTGAAAGGTTTCTCGGCCGACACTAACCTGATGCTCAGCCATAGCCTCCAACAGGGCAGACTGGACTTTGGCTGGCGCACGGTTTATCTCATCGGCCAGCACCAGATTATGAAAAATAGGTCCTTGCTGAAAAGTAAAGCTGCCATCCTCAGGACGGAAGATTTCAGTTCCGGTGATATCACTGGGTAGAAGATCCGGAGTAAACTGTATACGATGGAAATCGCCTTCTATGGCCTCAGAAAGGTTTTTTATAGCTTTGGTTTTAGCCAGACCTGGTGCACCTTCAACTAAAAGATGTCCGTCTGCGAGGAGTGCGATTAACAATCGGTCCAGTAGTTTCTCCTGACCAATAATTTGCTGAGAGAGCCAGTTTTTCAAAGCTCCAATCATTTCTTTCTGAGGCATAATTTGATCTCTTACTGCGGGTTGATGTTCTAATGTTATTGTTATGCTTTAAATAAAGTCGCACATGATACCCTAAACAGCCTTAAAAGGCCTGATATCATAGAGATTAATCGACTATTTTAGACTTGCAATTCACGCTTGTGAGTTTCTAATTCAAGCACTATATTATGGATTAAATATGGAGTAGGGCTATTTTGTACACACTGATCCGTCGGCTTCTTTTTCTTTTTCCGGCAGAGTTTTCCCATAACCTTGGCCTTAAAGGCCTAAAACTGATTTATCTTTTAGGTCTGGTATCTTTGCTTGCTTCCCGTGGCAAAAACAAGACTGTTGAAGCGTTCGGCTTGCAATTCAGCAACCCGGTAGGGCTTGCTGCTGGCCTGGATAAGAACGGGGACTATATCGATGCTTTAGGCTCCTTGGGTTTTGGCTTTATTGAGGTAGGCACTGTGACCCCCAGAGCCCAGCCGGGTAATCCGAAGCCCCGGTTATTTCGGTTAAACAAGCAAGGGGCTTTGATAAACCGGATGGGCTTTAATAATAAAGGTGTGGCACATATGGTCGAGCGTCTTAAACGCAGGCGTTTCAAAGGAATTGTGGGTGTTAATATCGGAAAAAATTATTCAACGCCTTTAGAACAGGCGCATGAAGATTATCTGTTTTGTTTGCGGGAGCTTTATCCCTTTGCAGATTACATAGTCATTAACCTTTCTTCACCCAATACCCCCGGTTTGCGTGCCTTACAATTTGGAGAAGGTCTTAATAGCCTGTTAAGTGTTTTGAAAGCTGAACAAAAAATGTTGTCTGATAAGCATGACAAGTATGTGCCGCTATTGTTAAAAATTGCACCGGATATTAGCGTCAATGAATGTGAGGATATTGCACAGGCGCTACTGTATTACAAAATGGACGGGGTGATAGCGACCAATACGACCGTCTCTAGAAATGGTGTTGAAGAATCAGTGTTTTCTGATGAAACTGGGGGCCTGAGCGGTTCGCCTATGGAAAACATTTCCGTCGATACCGTTAGAAATCTGAAACACCAGCTACGAGGCGTTATTCCAATCATTGGTGTGGGTGGTATTCATGATTACGCAAGTGCTGAAAGGAAATATAAAGCCGGTGCCAATCTGCTTCAGCTTTATACAGGTTTTATTTATCGTGGCCCTGAATTAATTACTGAAGCCATAGACGCAAGTGTTGCAGATTAATGCGCAGATTAAATTTATATACAACACTGGGTTGCCATTTATGTGATGAAGCAGCTGCCATGATTAATCAGCAAGATGTAGCAGATTTGGCGCTGTTCATGGTTGAAATAACTGAGTCTGAAAATTTACTGAAGGAATATGGTGTACGTATTCCGGTGCTTAAATTTGAAGATAGTGAAGGAGAGTTAGCCTGGCCCTTTACGATGGCAGAGCTAAGCAAATTTCTTGAGGTACAAAAAACTTAAGCAATTTTTATATGCCAGGGCTCATATCTGACGCCATAGAGATTGGTGTCGGTATAACGGATATCTATATAACCTAGATTAACCATGCGTCGGAATTCTTCGGTATGGGAAAAATCTTCTGTGAAATTAAGTTCTCCCAAACCAATTTTCCCGACATCAAAGTCGCCGATACAGTGAAAGGAATGTCCCGGAGGCGCCAGTGACCGGGAAGCTTTTGACAGGTTAAGATCAGACTGCAGTGTTTTAGCCAGGAACAGATGCATTTGCTTAACAACATTGCGTATTCCTGAAGTTAATAATAGTTGCTGACCAACATCGCGTTTAATTTGCTGATACAGGTTGTAGGAAGATCCTCTTAAAAGATAATGTCCGCTGCCGTGAATTTTGACGACATCAGGAATTGGAATACGGGTTGTCAGTTAAGGGGTAACTTTCTCACCGAAAAAGCCATATTGATTGGCATCAGCAAAAAATATTTCTTCCAGAAAATCCAACTCGGATTTTTCAAAAGCTCCGATGGATTCATAATTACGAGCAAAGAAAAGCATTTCATCAAAGCCGATCAAATTGAAATTGCCGTGACCGACATAGTCTTGAATCCATTCAAGACGGTTGATGGTTCTGCTTAGCAGCTCTCGTTTGGCTGCAGGTAAATAAATGTCATTATTGAAATTGGCATCAAAATTTCGAATTTTAGCCAGATACTCATCAATTTCTTTGTCTTCCAGATCATTCAGGTCGACATCTCTTTCAGTATGCTTAAAGCCTTTTTCAAGTACGGTTTCTTCGAGAATAATGGCTGCTGGTTCTGGCGGACTTTGGTCAATTATCAGACCGGAAGGGCTTTCAACAGGCGTGGGCTCAACGACGGGTACAATCGTAGAGTTTGGATCCTGAGTGACCAATACCCTGTTTTCACTAAGTCTTGATTGCAGAGAACGGGTCGACACCAGTGAAACGGCACCGCCAGCAACAAGAGCTTGTAGAAAACGTCTTTTTTTCATAACCCGGGAAATATAGCAAAGTTCATAGAGCAAAAAAATCCCTGGCGTTGCTGGATGTCTGCTTTGCAACAGTTTCCGGTTTTTTTTCGAGGCATTTGGACGCCATGGCGAGCACAAAGGGCAAATTTGCCGGTTCATTTCGTCGGGTAGTGGGTTTAGGCTCTATATTGCGCGGCATGAGATAAGGGGCGTCGGTTTCCAGCATAAGACGATTGGCAGGTATTTCTTTTAACAGCGGGTGTAAGGAATAACCACGACGTTCATCACAAATCCAGCCGGTGATACCAATGTATAAATCCATATCGAGGTAATCAAAAAGTTCAGCCTTATTCCCGGTAAAACAATGCACAACGACTTTGGATAAATGCTCCCGGTAATCTTTGAGGATGGGTAAAAAACGCTCATGTGCATCTCTCTGGTGTAAAAAAACGGGCATGTTTAGCTCAGCAGCCAGGCCTAGCTGTTCGGTAAAGGCATGTTCCTGATGTTTCGGACTGGAGTAGTTACGATTAAAGTCGAGGCCCGTTTCGCCTAAAGATTTTACACAGTCATGCATGGCTTGTTCTCGTAAATCTGCCAGGAGCTCATTTGTATAATTATCAGCTTCATGGGGATGCAGACCAACTGTACTGAAGAGGTAGTCCGGGTAGAGCTGGCACAATTCGATAGCCCTTTGATTGCTGCTTGTATCGGTGCCGGTGAGTATGAGTTTTTCTATTCCTGCTGTTTTGGCACGCTCTACCACCTGATCAAAATCATCACTAAAACTCTCATGACTGAGGTTGGCGCCAATATCAATCAATGTGGCTTTCTCTTGTTGTAAGGCTTGTGTCATGTCCTAGCAGTCAGGCATTTAAAAAAAAAGAGCAATACTATGGTCAGCAGCCTCCGAATGCCAGATAAAAACTTATCTGCGTATCACAAAAATAAAATATGGAAGGGGGCTTAATAAAAAAATTTGTGTGAATCATAAGTCATGTCGCTATAATGCGTCTTTTTTTCGAATTGAATAGGGTTAAGACAGTGCTAGCTTCAACCAAGCAGAATCTCGACTGGAAAAATCTTGGTTTTGAATATACCAAGACAGATTATCGTTTTTCTGCAATTTATGAAAATGGTCAATGGTCCGAAGGTGAGCTTGTCAGCTCTGAATTTATTCAGATTCATGAGGGCGCCACAGCCCTGCATTATGCGCAACAATGTTTTGAAGGTTTAAAAGCGCAAACAGCAAAAGATGGTCGGATTTTATTGTTCAGACCTGAATTAAATGCACAACGTATGCAGATAACGGCTGAGCGTTTATCCATGCCACAGGTTCCCCACGACTTGTTTTTGCGTGGAGTCATGGAGGCAGTCAGGGCAAATCAGTCTTGGGTTCCACCCTATGGCAGTGGTGCTTCCCTTTATGTGCGTCCTTTGCTTATCGGCATTGGCGAGAATATGGGTCTGAAACCGGCATCATGCTACGAATTCAGAGTCATGGTTACACCGGTTGGTCCTTATTATAAAAGTGGTGGGCTTGCTCTCATTTCATTGGCGGTTTCTGATTTTGACCGGGCTGCACCACATGGTACTGGCGATATTAAAGCCGGCGCCAATTATCCGGGAGGCTTGTATGCAACCCGTAAAGCCAAAGAGCTGGGAGCTAATGAGGCACTGTATCTGGATGCTGCCGAGCACCGTTATCTGGAAGAGGCCGGTTCAGCCAACATAATCATTTCCCAGGCCGGAAATAAATTGATTACGCCAAAGTCAGATGCCATTTTGCCGAGTATAACCCGCCGCTCTATTATGGAAATCGCAGAACGTGACCTTGGTATGCAAACAGAAGCCAGGCCAATAGATTTGCGTGCTGAGATAGACAGTTTTGAAGAAGTTGCTGCCTGTGGTACTGCAGCTGTACTGTCTCCGGTAGGCAAAATTTGGCTGGATGAGCAATGGCATAATTTTTATGGAAACGGAGAAGCAGTCGGGCCGGTTATGCAGAAACTTTACGATTTGCTTTGTCAGTTGCAAAGCGGTGAGCGTGAGGATAATTACGGCTGGACCATGGAAGTGCCACTTTAAACAGGCTTGCCTTGCCACTTGAATCTCGCATCAAATGGCTTCTACCGATGCTGCTGTCGGCAGGAAAATAATTCCACCTCTAAAATAGTCTTTTATTTCAGCAAGTTATAAGACTTATTTTGGTGTTTAAGTATTTTTTAATGTAAACAAAAGCTTGACAGGGTCGCACTATAACCTTTATTTATGTCGCCCCTTAAGTTACTGGTATTAATGTAAGCAGGCAGTAAAGCGAAAAATTAATGGAAAAATCTCTGGTCATTGTCGAGTCTCCGGCAAAAGCAAAAACCATCAATAAGTATCTGGGCAAGGACTTTATCGTTAAGTCCAGTGTCGGTCATATCCGTGATTTACCGACCAGTGGCTCATCAGCATCATCAGATCCGAAAGCCCGTGCCAAAGCAGCGGCTGAAACCCGTAAGCTAAGCCCTGAACAAAAAGTGATACATAAAGCACGTAAGGCCAAAGAACAACTGATTGCCCGGATGGGAATTAATCCGGAGAAAAACTGGCAGGCTAATTATCAAATATTACCGGGCAAGGAAGCAGTAGTTCGTGAATTAAAAAAATTAGCCAAGCAGGCCGATAAAATTTATCTGGCGACGGATTTGGATAGGGAAGGAGAAGCCATTGCCTGGCATTTACAGGAAGCCATTGGTGGTGATCCTGAGCGTTATCAGCGGGTGGTTTTCAATGAAATCACCAAAAAGGCGATAGAAGAGGCTTTCGCTGAGCCTGGTGAGCTAGATATGAAACATGTCGAGGCGCAACAGGCACGACGTTTTCTAGATCGTGTTGTGGGATTCATGGTTTCGCCTTTACTTTGGGAAAAAGTGGCACGAGGCTTATCCGCAGGAAGAGTCCAGTCTGTTGCTTTGCGTCTGATTGTAGAACGTGAAAAAGAGATCAGGGCTTTTATTCCGGAAGAATACTGGGAATTGTTTGCTGATCTAGTCCAGGGTAATGGTCAGTCAAAGATAGCTACTGAGCAAAACCAGGAAAACCTGAGTTTTCAGGTAGTGAAGTTCCAGGGTAAAGAATTTAAACCCGTCAGTGAGGCAGAAAGTCAAAAAGCCGTTGACCAGCTCAGCAATGAGACTTATAGCGTCAGTCAACGCGAAGATAAACCGACATCTTCTAAGCCAAAGGCTCCTTTTATTACCTCCACACTGCAACAGACGGCATCGACTCGTCTGGGCTTTAGCGTCAAGAAAACCATGACTATGGCGCAACGACTGTATGAAGCGGGACACATTACCTATATGCGTACCGATTCCACACATCTGAGCACAGATGCCATAAACATGTGTCGTGACTTTATTCAGGATAACTTCGGCGATAAATACCTGCCTGAAAAAGCAATTTCCTATAGCAGCCGGGAGGGAGCACAGGAAGCGCATGAGGCAATCAGACCTTCGTCCGTTACTGTGACTGAAAACTCTTCTGTACTTTCATCTCTGGATCGTGACGCACAACGTTTATACAACCTTATCTGGCAGCAGTTTGTAGCCTGTCAGATGACCCCGGCCCGCTATAAAAGCAGTAAGATTCTACTTTCTGCTGGTGATTATGAACTGCGTATTAAAGGCCGGATTATGGAATTTGACGGTTACACCCGGGTCTTTCCTGCATCAACCAAGGAAGGGGACGTCGAGCTGCCGGATATTAAAGTGGGTGATGTATTGACGCTTGTTGAATTACACCCAAAACAGCATTTCACAAAACCAGCGCCGCGTTATACGGAAGCCAGTCTGGTGAAAGAACTGGAAAAACGCGGCATTGGCAGACCGTCCACCTATGCTTCCATTATTTCAACCATACAGGACAGAGGTTATGTCGCGCTGGAAAACCGGCGATTTTATGCACAGAAAATGGGCGATATTGTCACCGAGCGTTTGCAGGAAAATTTTACTGATTTACTGGATTATGGCTTTACCGCGCAAATGGAAGCGCAACTGGATGATGTCGCTAATGGTAAGAAAGACTGGTTGGCAATTTTAAATGACTTTTATGCCAGCTTTACCAATCAACTGGCACAGGCAAAATCTGAAGAAAATGGCATGCGGCCCAATAAGCCAACTGACACGGATATTCCATGCCCTGAATGTGGCAGACACATGCAGATTCGTACGGCGAGTACCGGTGTATTCCTGGGTTGTTCAGGCTACAACCTGCCACCTAAAGAGCGCTGTAAATCCACGATAAACCTGACACCAGGTGATGAGGCGATCAGTGTTGATGCTGATGATGAGGCGGAATCACGTTTGTTGATAAGCAAGCATCGATGCAAGATCTGTGACACGGCCATGGACTCTTATTTGATAGATGAACAGCGAAAATTACATGTATGCGGGAATAATCCTGAGTGTCCTGGTTATGAAGTGGAAAATGGGAAATTCAAACTGAAAGGTTATGATGGACCTGTGCTGGAATGCGATAAATGCTCTGCTGAAATGCAATTAAAGAATGGTCGTTTCGGTAAATATTTTGGTTGTACCAATCCTGAATGTAAAAACACCCGAAAACTGTTGCGCAATGGTGAGCCGGCTCCCCCTAAAATGGATCCAGTGCATATGCCAGAGCTGCACTGTCAGAATGTAGATGACTACTATGTCTTGCGTGATGGCGCAGCAGGTATCTTTCTTGCCGCCAGTAAATTTCCTAAAAACAGGGAGACCAGGGCGCCTTTGGTTGAAGAATTGTTGCCATTTAAGGATCAGATCGATCCCAAATACGCTTATCTTCTAAAAGCGCCTGTTACTGATCCTGAAGGGAATAAGGCTATTGTACGTTTTAGCCGAAAAACCAAGGAGCAGTATGTCCTGAGTGAAAAAGACGGGAAACCCACCAAGTGGAAGGCTTTTTATCGTAAAGGACGCTGGGTCAGTGATGCTGAGCTTGAAGAATCTTCATAGGCAGATTTGAGATGCAAGAATTATTATCCTGGTTGAATTTTGGAGAAAACACCTGGATTGCGCAGGTGTTTTTTATTGTCTTTCTGACGGTCTGTGTGAACTTTCTGGTAAGGCTTTTATTAAAAAAAGCCCAAAAAAAATCATTACAAACAGAAAATCCCTGGGATGACGCTTTAATTTTGGCTGCACGCAAGCCTTTGGCGCTCTTTGTTTGGGTCATCGGATTAAGTGTTGTTGCCGAAATAGTACAGACTGTTGCAGCTAATGAGCTGTTTGAATACTCAGGGCTAGTACAACAGATTGCAATTATTCTTTTGCTGATGATGTTTTTAATTCAGCTGATTAAAAATGTTGAAGAAAATTTTCTTAAAAAGGCTAAAAAATCTGAAATAGATTCTGATGAAATAACGGTTCGTGTTGTCGGTCGTTTATTGCGTGTCTCGGTATTGGTAACAGGTGGTATCGTTGTTTTACAAACGCTTGGTATCAGTGTGACTGGCGTTGTAGCTTTTGGTGGTGTAGGAGGTATTGCCATAGGATTTGCCGCACAGGATTTATTAGCAAATTTTTTTGGCGGTCTGATTATTCATCTGGACAAACCATTCAAAGTAGGGGACTGGATACGTTCTCCTGATCGTGAGATAGAAGGAACCGTTGAGGATATCGGTTGGCGCGTTACCATTATTCGGACTTTTGACAAGCGTCCCTTATATATTCCAAATTCAATTTTTACAAAAATATCTGTAGAAAATCCGTCCCGCATGTTGAATCGTCGGATCTATGAAACGATTGGGTTGCGATATAGCGATGCCGCCAAAGTGGGAGAAATTATTGTAGCCGTCAAAGATATGTTAAAGAATCAAGCTGAAATCGACAGTGATAATACCTTGATTGTTAATTTCAATTCGATGGGGGCATCTTCCCTCGATTTCTTTATTTATACCTTTACCAAAACGACTGACTGGGTACATTACCATGAAGTCAAACAGGATATTTTGCTGAAAATTATCGATATCATTCATGAGCATGGTGCTGATATTGCTTTTCCGACGACAACCTTGGATGGCCTGCCGGATTTCGAAAAATTTACTGACAAAATTTCCGATAAAAGCGCTAGCGCTTAGGTAATATGTCTTTCAGTTTGTTACGTGCTTCCCGAATACAGGCTTCGGTTGTTTCCCAATCTATACAGGCATCAGTGACTGAAACTCCATACTGCAGTTGATTCAGGTCACCAGGAATATCCTGTCGCCCAAATTTAATATTGCTCTCCATCATGAGACCGATAATAGACTGATTGCCATCTATAATCTGTTTGCAGACATCTTCAAGCACAATAGGCTGCAGGCTTGGGTCCTTATTAGAATTTGCATGGCTACAGTCAATCATAATGTTGCTTTTTACGCCGGCAGCGTTGCAGGCCTGTTCACACTGACTGACACTAACAGAATCATAATTTCGGATGTTATTGCCGCCTCTTAGTACGATATGAGCATAAGGATTGCCCGCAGTATGGACGATAGAAACCTTGCCTTCAGGATCAACCCCAAGAAAGCTGTGTGGCTTGGATACCGTTTGAAGTGCATTAATGGCAACTTGCAGACCACCATCCGTGCCGTTTTTAAAGCCAACGGGCGAACTTAAACCGCTCGACATTTCACGGTGAGTCTGGGATTCCGTTGTGCGGGCCCCAATCGCTGACCAAGAGATAATATCGTGTAAGTATTGTGGTGAAATGGGATCCAGTGCTTCAGTGGAAGTTGGTAAGCCCATAGCGCTGAGTTTTAATAAAAGTCGCCGGGCTTTATGCAAACCATCTTCAATTTTGAAACTGTCATTTAAATCAGGGTCATTGATTAGACCTTTCCAGCCTGTTGTTGTGCGTGGTTTTTCAAAATAAACACGCATGACCAATACCAGGGTGTCATTAACTTCTTCTGAAAGCCTTTTTAACCTTTCTGCATAATCAAGTGCCGCATCAACATCATGAATTGAGCAGGGCCCAACAACCAGAATAAGGCGATGATCTTTACGATCTAGTATGTCCCGAATAACCTGTCGGCTATGACGAACTTTTTGCAGTGTGTCTTCTTGTAATGGCAAGCGTTCTTTTATCTCTTCAGGAGAGATAAGTTTTTCAAAAGCTGCAATGTTAATATTTTCTGTAATCGTGTTCTTCATGATGTCCACCTAAAATGAGGCGCGCATTATAAAGACTTTACAGACTGATTTCATGCCAATAAGGAAGTGAAGTGAAGAAAAGTACAGTCTTGACAGGAAGATCGTCCATGACTTCAAAAAGCTCTGCGTAACGCTTAAGCTGTGGGCGGTAATGCTCTTCCTGGATTTTTAAAAACTCTGCCTGCTGCTGGTTTTCCACCAGGGCAGTCGATTTATAATCAATTATCCAGCGTATTCCATCAGCAATGAAAGTGCGGTCTATTATATGCTCTTTACGCCAGCGTTGACGGTAGTCGCTAACAGCCAGTTCACAGGCGCTGTCTTGATGTGAATGGTCGAATAACCAATTGGCCTTATCATGTTGCAAGCAGGTCGTCAGATTCTGTTTGATGCGATTAATTGCATGTTCGATGTCAGCAGTATCAGGGCAGACTGGTTTTAGTAAAGCGCGCCAATAATTTTCATGTTTTAACTGGAAGTCTGGTTCAAGAATATCTATTGCTCTCTCAACTTTCAGTCGTAGGAATTCATGAATGATATCGCCGATTTTTCTTTCAATAAGATGCTGGTGTTGCGTATCTGAGGCTCGGGATGGATAGATAATAGTCGGCAAGTATAATTCAGTTGCAGGCGCCCAGTCGGAGCTCAGGCGCCGGATATTTATACTGTCGGCCTTGCTTTCACTTACCGTATTTGCGTTTTGCTCTATATCAACAGTACTGAAAAGAAATTCATTGCTATCGAGAACAGGCCAGATTGCGGCAAGTAAAGAACTTTCTGCCGGGGGTTGGTAACCGCCTGTTGCATGACTTTTTATTTTTCCGAATAAAAAGGCCTGTTGTTTAGCGCGTGTAACCGCTATATAAAACAAGCGGGTATTTTCAAGTTTTCTGCGAATGTTTGATTGATTTTTCAGATAAAGATAAGTGGGATTATCTTTTTCACCTTCTGCATTTAAAGGGGCTATCAATAATTTGCTGTCAGAACTTTCACTGGTGTGCTCCTGCCAAAGAAAAAGTTCTTTGTCATTTCTACGGGGTTCCCTATCCAGTCCCGGTACAAAAACATAATCAAATTCCAGTCCTTTGGCTTTATGGATGGTCATGATATGCAAAGAGGTCTTGATATCATGATTGGAGCTTAAGTAAGTGGTATCACACTTACGTTCAAAAGCATGCATATTTTTGATCGGTGCTTTAAATGTTTCAGCTTCCAGTAACAGAAAAAAGCGCTCAATATAGTGTAGTTCATGCTCACTCTGTAAGCAGGCCGCCCCCCCCAGTTTTAACCAGCTTTGCTCAAGCCATTCACGAGACGGACGATTTTGTCTGTCCATATGAGCTTTAGAGAGAACTGGCATAACACGTTGCAGCCGTAGTTGAGCGTCTGCAGTTAAAGCATCTTGCTGTTGAAAATCATTAAGACTTTGCCAGAGTGTGATTTCATGTTTTTGTGCATGTAAGGCCAAGTGATGAATGTCGGCTAAAGTGAGGCCTATAAAAGGTGTTCGCAGTAATGCCAGCAAAGCTGTTGTGTCAGCCAGGTTGGAGAGCGCTTTCAATAGACTTAGTAAGTCATTAATGACAGGGAAGGAGCTTAGGGGGTCAATGTCAGATGCATTCCATGAAATTCCGGCCTGACGCAATAAAGGAATAATATCTCTAATATGGCTACGGTTTTTTACCAGGATGGCGATTGAAACATCAGGAATTTGTAATATTTTTTTGAGCTGCCTGAGCAGCAAATGGGCTTCCTGTTTTCGTATCAGGTCTAAATCGGTTTTTTGATCAGCTGTTTCCAACAAAAGTGTCGTACTGACACCTGGTGCTTGTTCAGGTTTAATAGCTTTGCAGGGGCTGTAGGCAACAGCTCCATGAACAATATTGTCCTGTTGAGGGAAAGCTTCTCTGAAAACCTGATTTGCCCAGCCTACAATAGCCGCATTGCTTCTGAAGTTCATTTTCAATTGCAGGCTATGCAGTTTTACAGTGCCTATGCCCTCATCACGGGCTTTCAGAAAGAGGCCGACATCTGCATTACGAAAACTATAGCAAGACTGCATACCATCACCGACAATGAAGAGAGTGCGGCCATCACCTTTTTGCCAGCCGGCAGTTAAGCGGTTTAATAATTCAATTTGTAAATGTGAGGTATCCTGAAATTCATCAACCAGGATATGTTTGATTCTATAATCCAGTCGCAGAGCAAGATCGCTAAGGCTGTCTTCATACGACAAGGCCTGTAACGCACAGGCACTGACATGTATATAGTCTGCCTGATTGCTCTGATTGAGCATAAGATTTAATTCAGCAACGATATCCAGCAGTACCCGGGTCAGAGCCTCTAGAAATTCCCATTCCTTCTGTCTGTAATCTGATGAAGGCAGCCCTTGTAAATCCTGCAAAGCACCCAGGCATTCAGGTTTCTGTTGCAACCTGTGAATTAAGGAATAGAAGTCTTCTTTTTTGTTTTTAAAGAGAGCTTTTTCTTCTGCATTCTTTCCATCAGCTGGTTTGGGGAAGCCGTTTTTACTATTGACGCTTTTGCGAAATTCCCCATCCTGCTTGAGAAAAAATCCAGCAAGTGCCTTCCAGGTTTCAACATTACTTATTTCAAGGCCGGGGAGTTTTTTATTACTAAGTGCGTTTAAACTATTATCCTCTTGTTTGGTCAGTTGTTCTGCGGCGAATGTGCTTAAGCTTAGAATGTCAGAGGAAAAAGGCTGTAAAATATTGTTGGCCTTTGCCAGTGTTTCCGTAATAACACTTTGCAGATTCTGGGTAAGCTCTTGGCGCAAATTTTGATGCTTAATACGCAAAATATGATTAAGCCACTGGTCACGCTTAAATAACAGAGAGACAAGTA
>Ga0181563_10000198_pt1 | contig 54360 bp, 45 predicted proteins | sample 011ome_25_FD_133759 | JGI IMG/M metagenome (GOLD analysis project Ga0181563, IMG submission 133759) | Coastal salt marsh microbial communities from the Groves Creek Marsh, Skidaway Island, Georgia - 011512CT metaG (megahit assembly) | ecosystem: Environmental > Aquatic > Marine > Intertidal...
GAGATCTCAGCCGTCGCCGACGATATGCCGCAATGTCGTATCTGCTTTGGTGACGAAGGCACATTCATAAAACCGTGTAAATGTACCGGGACATCGAAATATGTACATGTCACTTGCCTGAAGCGATGGATAAACGCGTCGAGGGATGGCTGCTGCCGCACTTGCGGTGCGACATTTGAGTTGCGAGAATCGTTCTTCGCCGCGTGCGCGCGTCGCATCAAGAAGACATTCATGCCCACTGGCTTTGGATATGCTGAAGAATTCATAAATTGCGTGCTCAGTTTACCTCTAGTCATGTGTGCACGCGCACCAGGGCCTATAGAGCATTGTCCCGGATTGACTATCTTGCCGTTGAAGAAAGTTAAGCACGCGATATATGAATTTGCGTTTCAATCGTTACGGTTTCACGTTCATTGGATGATATTCAATGAATTTCACAACAACAAGATTATGAGTTTCGTGCGCCGCTTTGTACGCTCGTGTGTCTCTATTACGTACATGTACTATAAAATGTCCGTCTCGCTGGCGAGTTCGAGGGATTTTTGGAAATTGGCGCGCATGATTTCGTGCGTATCGGGACACCCACCGAACGCGTGGCTGGATTCTTGCGTGACTGCTCACGACAAGCCCTTCAACATTTTACAGCGCTCTGCGCCAATCTTTGTGCCAATCAATCGCATATCTTATATGGTGGTACATTTTCCACTGTACTCAATACTTATATCACAAATACCATTGGATTTCTTGTTGATCGAGAAGCTGATCGAGAAACTTTAGATAAATGCTCGGCTCGGCTCGAGCATTTCTTCTCCATTGTTCTCTTGTCTCTCCGTTGTTCTCCATTGTTCTCATTGTTCTCACCTTTTGATTAAAACACCTAGTACTACCCTTTCTACGTCTACCCTCCTCCCTCGCCCAACGTCAGTCGCACCCGAGACCGACGGCGAACACGTCCTCCCACACCTCTTGAACCTCAACCATCCACGCGTCGGCTCTCGCGCGCGCCACGCTCGCATCCTCCACCGGCACCACATCCGCCTCTCTCACCACGCGCGTCCCGTCGCCGTCGCTCGCCAACGCCCCACGCACGACGACGTACGCACCCTCGCGCAACGCGCTCGACGCGCGCGCGCGCCGCTCGACGCGCACGTCGCCCGACCCGTCGCGCACCGCGCACGTCGCCCCGTCATCCTCGCGCACCCATCCTTGACACCAGACGTGCGTGAACACCGGTCCGCGCGCGACGTCGGCGCGCGCGAACCCGTGAGGAAGAATGGTCGTGGCGTGCACCATCGCGCACGTGAGTTTGACCGTCGCCATCGCCGTCGCCGCGCCACTCAATGATGCGTTAAAAAGTGCACTTTTTTTTTTGGCGACACTTTTGCGCGCGCGAATGACGCGTCGATCGAGCCACGGGGCGCTGGCGCGCAAATACGACATCGCCACCGGTCGCGCGGCGCCGCGCGCCAAGGTGGATCCGGATGTCATCATTCGCGGCGCCATCGTGGCGCTGGTGCTCAAGGGGGCGAACGAGCACTTTGCTCGGGTGCACGGAGTGAACGTGTTGGCGAGAGTTCAGGCGTGGGTGCGTCGAACGTGGCGGGATTGCACGCGAGGGCGAGGCGGTGGTGCGTCGCGGGCGGGTCGCGGGAGCTTTAAGGGTCGTGGGAATCGCGTTGGGCGGAAGTAGTGGTGAGGCGCTCGGGGACGTCGTCGAGCGCCTCGCGCGCGAGCAAACGTCGGGCGTCAAAGCGGTTGAGTACATAAATGTAAAGGGAAGAAGATTTGCTTCGACTACATGGATTGAATTTGTAAATCTATAGATACATTACCATCGATGCCGGTGGTGTCGTAAATGTTTCCGGCGCACGCCGTGAGACTAAAAACGTTTCGCAATTTGTGTGGTTTAGTTGGTCATGTACGGGACGGTGGCGGTGGAATCCCCCTTCAAGTACAACTCACTTCTCGCCGCGAGCATAATACGCTCAAACTCATCCCCATCAATGTTCTCTTTCTCCAACAACACTTCGGCCACGGCGTGAAGCACGTCCATGTTCGATTGAACCAAATCCTTGGCGCGACGGTACGCGCGCGTCACCAAATCCTTGACCTCCTCGTCGACAATGTCGGCGGTGGCGGCGGAATAGTCGGCGCCACGGCCCATGTCGTTACCCAAGAAAGAGTTACCGCCGCCAGACTTGAGGGCAATTTGACCAATCTTCTTGGAGAAACCCATTTGCTCAACCATCATGCGAGCGGTACGAGACACTTGTTGGAAATCACCAGACGCGCCAGTGGTGACGTCTTCGGCGCCAAAGATGAGTTCTTCGGCGACGCGACCACCCATGGCGACAGCCATTTGGTTCTCGAGGTACGTACGAGAGTACAAACCAGATTCGAGGCGTTCTTCAGACGGCGCGAAGAAGGTCAAACCACCAGCGTTACCGCGCGGCACAATGGAAATCTTCGTCACGGCGTCGTAGTCCGGCATGAGAGCGCCGACGAGGGCGTGACCAGCTTCGTGGTAGGCGACGAGCTTCTTCTTCTTTTCGCTCATCACGGCGCCCTCCTTGGCGGCGCCGGCGATGATGCGTTCGAGGGCATCGGCAATTTCTTCCTTGGACACTTCGGTGAGTTCACGACGAGCGGCGAGAATGGCAGCTTCGTTCATGAGGTTTTCCAAATCCGCACCGGTGAAACCCGGAGTACGGCGAGCGATCTTGTCAAAGTCGACATCCTTGGCGAGCGTCTTACCGCGAGAGTGCACCTTGAGGATGCGGATGCGGCCGGCGACGTCAGGGCGATCGACGGTGACTTGACGGTCAAAACGACCCGGGCGGAGAAGCGCGGAATCGAGAACGTCCGGTCTGTTCGTGGCGGCGAGCACGATGACGCCAGTGTTGCCTTCGAAACCATCCATTTCGGTGAGGAGCTGGTTGATGGTTTGTTCACGTTCATCGTTACCACCACCCATACCGGAACCACGTTGGCGACCGACAGCATCGATTTCATCGATGAAGATGATGCACGGCGCCTTCGCCTTGGCCTTTTCGAACAAGTCGCGAACGCGAGACGCGCCGACACCGACGAAGAGTTCGACGAACTCAGACGCGGCGCAAGAAAAGAAGGGCACGCCAGCTTCACCGGCGACAGCCTTGGCGATCAACGTCTTACCAGTACCCGGCGGGCCAACCAAAAGGCAACCCTTGGGGATCTTGGCACCGAGCGCGGTGTACTTGTCCGGGTTCTTCAAAAAGTCGACAACTTCTTGCAATTCGAGCTTGGCGCCTTCGACACCCGCGACGTCGGCAAACGTCACGCCAGTCTCCGGAACTTCTTGAAACTTGGACTTGGACTTGCCGAAATCCATCGGGCCGCCCATGCCACCGCCCATACCGCCCATACCGCCTTCGCCACCTTGCGCGCGGCGGAACAAAAAGAACAAACCACCAAACGCCACGAGCGGGAACAACAAGTTGCCAATCAAGCTCGCCACGTTGCCTTGCTGCTCGCCTTCGCTCACGGAAATGTCGACGCCATTCTTCGCCAAGATATCAACCAACTCCGGATCATTGGGCAAAATAACCGTCGCCCGGCGACCATCGACCGCGGTCAACTGTAACGCGGAACCATCCTTGCTGAAACGCACGCGCTCCACCTTGCCCCCCATCACGGCTTTGATGAATTCCGAGTAGCGCCAGTTGTTACCTTCGGGCAACGCGTTCGGGTCCGCCGCAACCGCCGGCGCAGTCATGGACGCATCCGCGAACGCACTCATGTCTTGCGCTTGCGCTTGTTGCACCGCCTCCACAGCCGGGGCGGATTGGAAGTCGAAATCAGCCTTAGCCGCGTCGACGACCGCCGCGTTGGAGAGCGCCGCGAACGCCGCGAGCGTCGCGAACGTCGTCTTTGAGGAATCCTGTGTGTTCACACGCGAGCAGCGAAACGTCAGTCGATGCGTCATGCACGAAAACAAAACACCACGCGCTCATTCACGCGCGCGCTACCTCCATCGGCGCGCGAACGCCCCCGAACCAGCGCGTCGTCGAGCGCCACCATCTATCCACACCCGCGCGACGACGTCACCCGCGAGATCCCACGTCATCCTTTCGCCCGTCTCCCGCTCGACCCCCCACGCGCCATCACCATCGCGCGCGACGCCCACGAACGACACCAAAATCTCCCCACGCGTTCGACCCCTTCACGTCGCGTCACCACGCTCGCGTTCGCGCTCGCGCGTACCTCTTTCGTCGCCGATGCGCGCACCGATGCGCGCGCGGCTTTGCTCGTCGTCGCCTTGGTGGATTTCCCGACGACCGGCGCCGTGCGGGACGCGCACGACGCCGTGTGCGCCATGAAAGCGGCGGACATTATGTGTGTCTTCGTGTGAGATGTGCGTTGAGCGCGCGGGCGGTGTGTTCCGTCGACGCGCGAGGGCGGATGTGACGCGTGCCCTCGCGACGAGGGCGCGCGCACGCGATGGGCCGCGACCGCGCGTGATGACGTCATCGTTTTTAGCGCATGTGCGACTCGTACTCGAGCGATGGACACATCTATGTATTATCAACGCGCGCGTGATTTATCGTGGTTAGAAAACTCGGACACTCGACACGCAGTGTGTGTGTGTTTTGGCGAGAATGTGTGTTCTGATGTGGAATACGGAGGGTTCGGACGCACGAGGTGTTGGAATATCGAAAACTCGGACGCGTGGCATGTACTGGGCGTGTGTTGGAGTCTGTGTGCGCACGCAGGGTATGGGTGATATATTCTGTTGCGGCATCGAATCGGTCGGCGCGCGCGCGCGCGACGCCAGTGCGACGCGAACGAGCGGTGCGGCGCGGTGCGAGGGATAGATTGTTTTCGTCGTCTCGCGATATATTTCTCGCGAGAAGCGCGTAGAGATCGGCATACGGGCGGCATTCGACGACGATGATGCGAGCCAACGCGGGCGGCGATGAGGAGGACGACGGGAGCGATGACGAACATTTCGACGATCATTTCGACGACGAGGACGACGTTGACCGAGAGCCGCGGGAGTACGTATCGCCGCGTGAGGTGTTGGAGCGCGCGGATGCGGCGACGCGCGCGGCGGACGCGTTCGTGACGACGCGCGCGGATGGCGCGTTTCCAGAATCGAGCGAGGACGCGGACGTCGCGGGGACTCGTCCGTCGCCGGAAGCGATGGCAAAGCTGGATAAAGAGTTGCATAGAATAGTTGATGGGTTAAAGACGTCGCCACAGGATGATGCGAAGCGACAGGGGTTGATGAGTAAGTTTAAGTCGATGATTTCGATGAGGTTCGATGGCGTGCGCGTGGCGCCTTTTGGGTCGTACGTCAGCGCTTTTCACTCGGCTGGGAGTGATATAGATATTTCTTTGCAGATAGATAAAGATGGACCTTGGTACGACGAGCGTGAGGAGGCGCAGGCGAAGAGATCGCAGCGCGGGGGCGTTCGGGCGCGACGGCAGCAACGGCAAGGCAAGTCCAAGCGAGCGCAGTTGCTTCGTAAAGTCGCCAGTGAGTTGAGGTATCGGAACTATCGCGACGTGCAGCTGATATCGAAGGCGCGTGTGCCATTGATTAAGTTTAAGGATCCACAAACTGGCGTGGCGTGTGACGTGTGCATTGAAAATGATGGCGTGTACAAGAGCGCCGTCTTGGGCCTCGTCGCCGACCTCGACCAACGGTACAGAGATTTAGTGTTCCTCATCAAGCTCTGGGCCAAGCACTACGACGTGAACAACGCCATGGAGGGGTCATTTAACTCGTACTCCCTATGTTTGCTGGTCATGCATCATTTACAGCGGCGGAAGATTCCAATCTTACCACCCACGATGCTCCTCACGTTGCCTCGCCCAGATTTAGTAGAGTCGGAAACGCGCGAACTCGCCGAGCACGTGGCGAATACGGATGAACAGTTTGATACATGGAAAGTTAGCAAAGCGCGCGTGGTTTCTGATGCATCTAGAGATATCGCGGCGGTGAAATACCGCGCAGAAAAGTATATCGGGTACGGACGAGACAACAAGGACACCCTAGCTGAGCTCTTCGTGTCGTTTTTTGCGCAACTTCGCGCGGTGAAAGACTTGTTCAAAAATGGTTTGAACGCGTCGACGTACCATGGTAGATTCATTGTTCATAGCTCTTGGCAGGCCTTTAAGTATCCACTCGGCGTCGAGGACCCGTTCGCGGCGGGTGATAACGTTGCTCGAGCAGTGCAGTCGCGCACTAGAGATTATGTGTTGAACGCTTTTCCGGCGGCGTGCGCCGAGCTTTCCAAAATGCTCCAGGCCCAGGACAACGTGCAATTTATGCGATCGCTATTGTCACTACTTGGCGAAAAAGCCGTGCCGCCGGATGTGCTGGCACGTCTGCGACCGCCCTTACCGGTGATCCCGCCGGGCTTGAGGCCGCCGCCCCCAGGCATGCAGCCGCCGCCGCCTGGCAGCGCGAACGCGTTGATGGAGTTGCTCGCGCAGCAAGTGCCCCCGCCCGGGGCTTCGGCAGAGGATTTGCTCGCAATGTTGACGAAGCAGCGACATCAGCAAGCCGAAGCGGCGCAGCGCGCAGCGTTGAATGAGCAACAAATGCTGCAACGCCAGCAAGACATGATGCGCGCTCAGCAAGCGCAACGGTCAGCGCAGTCACCGCAGCTTCAAGATCAGCATCGCACCCCGATTCATGTGTCGTCGTTGTTTCAGGGCGGTGCACCACAACCTCCACAGCATTCACACGCCGCGCCACCGCGTGCGAACATGGTTATGCCCCCGGGCTTTGGCGCGCCACCCGCGCAGCCGCCTCCGCGCCCGACACCTTTGCCTACGCTTTCCTTCAGCGGCGGCTTGGGTGGTGGTGTTTTTTCCTCAATCGCCTCTGGTGGTGGTGGCTTATTCGGTTCATCTCCCGCGCCGCCACCCAACGGCGCTGTTGTGGACGAAATCACTCAACATTTCGCCACAAACATGTCCATCATGAGCGAATTCGGCTCGGCCCAAACGCCCGCCGCCGGAAGATTCCCCACAGACTTCCCATCAACCAGCGCCATGACACCGAACGGCGCTGGGGCGACACCCATGCCGCATCACCCACCACCCACTACCACCGCCGCCACCGCCACCATGGCTCCTCCACCGCACCGGCGTCTCGTCCCCGGACCAGCCGACCCGCCCGCGCCGCTCCAACGCGCCCGCAGCGGCGTCGCCATTCCGAAACCCCGGCCGCGCCAATAACCCACATCAACCGCGCCTTACGTCTCCATCGTTGTCATTCCACTCACTCACACACATCAAACCTCGTCATCCGTCTATTGTTGTTTATTCTTTACTGGTACCGTACCGGGTAGGGTCTGGGCAAAAACTTTTCTGTTGTTCGAAAAACGCGTCCACGCCGCCGCCGCACTCGTCGTCCCCGCGCCTCCATCGGCGCGCACTTCACGATGATGACGACGACGACGACGACGACGACGACGACGATGCGCGGCGCCGCGACGCGCGGTGCGCCGTCGTCGACGACGTCGCGGAGCCACCACGTCGCGGGCGTGCGCAGACCGTTCGAGGCGTCTCGGAGCTGCGCGGCGCGCGGGCGCACGCGCGTCGACGCGCGCGCGGTCCACGGGGCGACGATCGCGGGCGCGGGATACGCGCGCGGTGGTATCGCGATGACGCCCCGACGCGACGTGGCGCGTTCGGCGGCGCCGGTGGCGATGCAGGATGCCGAGAACGATGTCCCGAGGGCGGAGGAGGAGGAGGCGTGCGAAGAGGAAGAATGCGCGGTTCGAGTCGTCGAAGAAGAGTTTCCACGCGATGAAGTCGAGCGTTTACAGCGCACGACGTTAATAGGGATGTTCGTTTCGTATTGCAGTGCGTATTTTGTACGGAAACCAATGTCGGTGGTGAAGAAACCCATGCAAGACGCGCTCGGGTTTAGCACGGGAACCGTCGGGCTCATCGATAGCGCGTTTTTGTTGACGTACGCGCTTGGGCAGTTTGTGATCCCTGCGATTGGTGATAAGGTTGGTGCGAAGAAAGTGATTATTGTAGGTGGAATAGTTTCGTTCTTGTGTTGCGTTGCGTTTGGGTATATTGCTTTACCGTATGCGCTGATGGCGCTGTGGGCGCTCAACGGGTTGGCGCAAAGCGCGTCGTACCCGTTGCACGTGAAACTGCTCAATCCGTGGTTCACGTCGAAAGAGCGTGGAACGGCGATGGGGATTTGGGCGACGAGTCAGCAGGTTGGTGCTACTGGGGCGACGGTTTTGGCGGCTTGGTTATTAGCCAAGGTGGGATGGCGTTTGTCCATCGCCATTCCGGCGGCGTTTATGCTCGTGACGTCTCTCTTGTTAGCGAATATGAATCTCGATCCTCCGTGGTTGCAAAACACCACATACGGTGAAGAAGCGTTGAAGAACACGAAGAAAGGGTCACCTGACGTTGAGCCGGCGTCGGCGGGCATCGCATTCACCGAGGTTTTACGTATTCCTCGATTAAAAATGCTCATGGTGTCCTACTTCTTTGTCAAGATTGTCAGATATTGTTTGCTCTTTTGGTTGCCGTATTACTTGGCCAAAGAGTTTGGTATGTCTGTAGCCATCGCTGGCTACTTGTCGTGCGTGTACGACTTAGGGGGTGTTCTCGGTGGGCTGTCTTGCGGCGTCATCGGGGATAAATTTTTCCAAGGACGACGTCCGATGCTCGGCGCCATCTTTTGCGCGATTCTCACGTTTGCCATCGGCGGTTACCAAACCGCGTGCGGCATGGGCATATGGGCGAATGCTTTGTGCATGGCACTCATCGGGTTCTTGGTCGCCGGCCCTGATGCATTATTAGGCTCAACGGCAATCGCTGACTGCTGTGAACAAGCGGGTTACGGTGAAGAAGTTCTCGGGACGGCGGCGGGCATCGTCAACGGTATGGGGTCCATCGGCGCCGTCCTGCAAGGCACGCTCACGGCGTATATTGCCGAAAAATACGGCTGGGGCGCGCTATTCTGCACGCTTGCAGTGCTCAGTGCGCTTTCAGTCGTGTCCCTTCTCGCCGCTACGAACAGCAAGTTTGTAGAGAGCGATCAAGACGAAGACGAAGGGATTGGGGCGACGCTCGTCGTCGCGTAACGCGCGCGAGCCGAGCGCGTTTTTAATCTCGTATCCACGAGTGCCGCAGCTGAGAAGCTACTACTACTATTGCTACTACTAAAACTGCCACTAACAAAAGTACTACTACTACTATTAATGTCCGTCTGCTGTACACTTTTGGTAATGTAAAAGCGCGTCGCAATCAACACAACACCACTTCATTCGCCGCCTCCGCTTTAACGTTGCAGGAAACAATTCGCGTCGACGGTTATCGATCCATCTTCCGGCAGTAAACCTTGCGGAATGACCCCGAACACGCTCGCATTTCGTGCGATGCGAACCGCTGACGCGACTAGCTTTTTATGCTCGCTTGAATGCACTTCCCAATTCATCGGAGGGTCTTTGCCCTTGAGCACGAAGGACACGTAGAGGCGAGAAATTCTACGCAACATTGCCGCGATGAACTCGTCATCGCGCTCGATTCTAAATATACGAATCCCACGCGTCGCACTTTGCATGGCCAGAAATGCTGACTGCGTCTTCGTGGCAGCCATTTCTAATTGTACTTGCGGCATGTGATAGGCTGGCGGGGAATCGTACGGGTCTCGGTCAAAGACGATGAACGACCCCGGGACTTCGCGAAACGGGGAAGAATTCTTAACCTCTACCACGAGACGTTCGCCATCTCTGAGTGTGATCATACCATCTGGAGACGCGCCTACTGGTGGTAACGGACCGACACACCACTCTTCGGGCACGGACGCCGGGTCGAGCATGCATAATCCCGCTTCGTGTACCGTGGCGCCGAAGTAGCACATGAGCGAGCACAACGTCGACGCCTCTTGCGCGCTCCCCCACGCCATGCGAATGGACTGTTCACCTCCTCGAGCGAGCGCTCGACAGTACTGGGCATCGCTTAGCATGTGTGCGTCGTCCCCTCCCGCGCGGTTCTTCTTTCCGCGCGACTTTTTCTTGCCATTTTTCTTCTTTTTCTTCTTTGGCTTTGGCTTTTTCGGCTTTGCCATTGACATCGACGCTAATAATACATCCAACGCTGAAGCATCGGCGGCGATCACCGGAGTAGAGGCGTCATGCGTCATGCGCGTAATTGTATCATTATTATTGTCTTCATCGTCATCGTCGTCTTCATCGTCACTAGAGTCCGACGCCGCGTTGCACCGAGCTAAAGCCTCCGCGTTGCGTCGCTCCGCCTCCGTGGCCGCGGCTTCATCTACGTCGTCATCCATCCACTTTTCCCGGCCTATGCGCGCGCATGCGTTGAGAATAGCCCTGTGACCACCTCTTCCGTGCTTGCCCATGCCTAGAGCGCGTTTATTGACGCCGTCTTCGTTAAAACCGAGCGCCGCGTTGAGGACGCCAGTAGTCAAGCGCCCATCGTGCAACGCGTCCCAGGTCTCCGTCCCCTGTCGCACGTACGCGAACGACGCGCGGCCACATAGCGTGACGTCTGACTCTTCTGGTAATGCCTCAAACTTTGGCTGCGCGCGAAGATCATCCATGCGAACGGCACGCCAGAAGATGTTTGGGACGCGGCCACGCGCGCCTGACAACTCTTCACTTTTCGTGCGAGACGACGACTCGGACGACGTCGCTGCTGTGACATCGTCGGAAGACTTTGGTCGATGTAGTTGATCTTGTTTCAACGCACATGGCTCGGTGGTGGTGAGTAAGACGCGCGGGATGGGCATCTCCGCCGCTTTCTGAAGTCGTCGCGAGTGCTCGGGACGATTTTGGACTAACGAGTGTGTGGTGTGGTGTGGTTGACAACAAGCTAATTTTACTCTAGTACTCGTACGTTTCTCCTTGACCCCGTACGTCAATTTCACTCGGCTGATAGCTATACTCTGACTCGCTGCGAGCGTAAGAGTACTCTGATTCTGATTGAAGGTCGGTATCGTGGTAATAGTTGCCCCATCGGCCGTACTGTGGTCCAGCGCCGAGTCTGGGGAATTCAGGCGTGGGATATTGCATTACGTCACCGTTTGCACGCTTTTTGTTCCCACGACCGCCGTCTCTACGGTTGAATCCTCCTCGATTGAACCGCTCCCACGGATCTTTGTCCTCTACATCGTTCGCATAGGGAAGCGGAACCATGCACTCCTTCAGCGCGTTCAATGGACCTTCAACGAGACAGTTATTTTGTCTGAAGTGCTGCAACATCTCGTGGAACAACTTTTGCTTGTTCAAGACTTTCGGGTTACCTACGATAATCAAACCACTACGTGCGCGCGTAATCGCAACGTTCAAGCGGCGCGGGTCACTCAAGAAACCAATACCAGATTTCTCATTCGAACGAACGCACGTCAAAATAATAAAATCCTTTTCTCTACCTTGGAATGAATCCACGCTCGCAACTTCAATTTCTTTGTATAACGATGGATGCAAAATGCCAACACGGGTCATGTGTTGTGTCACGTACGCGCGCTGTCCTTCGTAGGGCGTGACCACGCCTATTTGATCCGGACTAACACCAGCATTTAACAAGTGAGTCACAGTCTTTTCTACAGCCACTGCCTCCGCGCGATTTAAGAAAGATGTGCCACTCGCGCTCATCTCTTCTTGCCCAGTTTGACTCCAGAACATCATTGGTTTCGTCGGTACTGGCCACGGGAAATCGATGTGCGACAGCATGCGCTCGTGCGAGGATACACCATTTTGCAGCGTTCCTTGGTAAAACATGTTACTCGGGAACTCAGACAAGCTTGGATGCATACGATACTGTATCTGTAATCGGAATGGCGCCACGCCAAGATCAATTAAACGTTCGAAAAGCGATCGCGTGAGGTTTGCTGCCTTGGCTGCGGCACATGTCACGATTGGACCCAGCTGCAAGTGGTCGCCAACCAAAACAACATGTTTCGCGCCCATGACGAGAGGAATCAAACACTCTGGTTCGACGGCTTGAGTGGACTCATCAACTAAAACCATACGAAAGCGAAAATTCGCCAATCGTGGGTCACCCGCACCAACGCACGTTGTGCAAATCACATCAGCGTTTTCAAGGATTTCTCGCTCAAGCTTTTTCTGAGCGGCGCGATATTTCTTTTCATCGCCTGCGCTAAGCTCGCCTAACTCATTTTTCAGCTGTTGTAGCTTTTGAAATGATTTGTGCGTCGGTCCTCCGATGTTTGCAACTTGGTAGTGAAGCGTCAAGTGCTCGACCGATGACACTAAATGCTCTCTACTCCTGCTGCTGATGCGCACAACGCGAAGGCCCGTCTTCTCAATTTTTTCAGCCAAATGATCCACAGCAATATTCGATGGTGCGCAAACTATGACTTGACCGTTTCCGCGTTTTGCTAAATGGTATACTATCGTTGCTGACGTCACGGTCTTACCCGTTCCAGGCGGACCTTGCACCAAACTCAACGGATGCGTCAAGACCTGTCGAACTGCTTGCCCTTGACTTTGATTCAACTCGGGTAATCCCGGTGCGTTTAGTTTTTTGGGTAATTCGACTTGCATTCGCTGCTCTTCGACTTCGTGCCCGAGCAGTTTGTGATAAATGTATGCCGAAACAGATGTTTCATCTACCGCAAACGAGGTCAGTGCTACTTTTTGACGGTCAGAGCTCGTCGCCTGCCACAGGAAATTTATAGTGTAGCCATGAGTAAATTCTAAAGGCACGTCCGAGTGATTCATTTCGATACAGATTTCTTCCTGCGCGGTAAATTTCACTACGACACCGTCGCCTGCCCACTGCACTGCACCATTATCAAGGGAGAGTTTCAAGACATTACCTAGAGTAACCGGCACCACGTGTTCGTCTGGAGCGAAGCAGAAATACGCCATTCTTCGCTTGTTCAACCCGACATCCCATCGAATGGTGGCGTTATCTTTCGTTTGGTTAAGCCGCTGCTGTTTGTTGTATTCAGCCTCTCGATGTACGATCGGTGCCAATGTATTTTGATACAAGTATGCGTCTTCATAACGCAGCGCAGCCGGCACTAGCTCATCAGCCTGTGCATCTCGCTCAATGTCATCCAACGTCGCATCTGGATTGGTCTTCCACAACTCTTCCAAACGAGTTACTTTCGATGCAGTCACGTGGCGTGCACGATGCACTTCGCTCTCCTCTGGGATGTTCAATAACCACGGCAAAAACACCTTGTCTGAAATAAGAGGCTCCCAAAGCGTTAAATCAAGGTTCAACTCCTTCAGCACCGCCGGATTACTCGCAGCCGCATCACGCGTGGCTAAAACCACCACGTTGTCATCCTTGCATGGGATAAACCCAAGATTGAACACGTTTGTTGCGCCCGTGACATAACACTCCAAAACCATATCGCCCAACGGCGACGCCTCATGCAAGCGCACCTCCTTGTTCCTCGACTTCACCAAGTGAAAAACCAAACAGCTCGCTGGCAATCCATTCTGGCGCGAATTGCAAAACCACTTATTCGTCTTCACGCACCGCGCGACGCACGCTGTGTTTGATATCCCGCAGTACGAGCACGCGAATTCAGACCCAGCGCCTCGTCCAGCACCTTCCTCCTCGTCGTCGTCATCCTCCTCGTCGTCGTAATCGTCATCACCATACTCATCTCCGTCGTCTAGTAAGTTATCCACGAGCGTGCCGTGATCGATGGTGAGCGTATCGAGCTCGTGGGTGATGCGAGCAAAGTGTTCGTCGTAGCCACCATCGGCGTGTGTCGTCGCGGCTGCGGCGGTTTCGCTCGGCGCGGCGTAGTGCGACATCGCGCGCGACGTGCGATGCACGTGTGCGTGTGCGTATGCGTGTGTGTGCAAACGCGCGTCGAACGCGCGCGCGCGTCGAGGTATGACGATTGTCTCTCACGTGGTTGATTGAGATGAGCGTTGCAGCTCATCTCGGGCGTCGCCGCCGCGGGCTGTTCGAATGCAATTGATTAGTAAAAGCTACAGCGTGTAAAATGATAATACAAAAGTTTGAAGAGGGTGTTACTTGGCCTATTTGGCTTCGTACCAGGTTTTGGCGTAGTCGCCGTCTACCGCGAGCTCGACGTTGAGCAAGTTGACGTGACCAGGGAAAGGATTCTCCATGTGATACTTTGTCAGCGCCAATGCTTCATCCTTGTGCTCCTCCGGCCCTTCAAGGATGACTTCATCGTGAATTTGCATCAGGAGTTTGTACCCAAGCGCTTTAAGCTTCGGGCAACGTTGGATTTGAAGCATGGCCAACATGGCGATGTCGGCGGCGCCACCTTGGATGGGCGTGTTGATGGACGCGCGCAACGCGTGCGACTTGAATGCATCGTTTTTGCTCGACGCGTCGGGTAAGTTCCGCACGCGACCGAGTAACGTACGCACCAAGTTCTTCTCCATGGCAAGCTTCTTTTGAACTTCTTGCCATTCTTGAACTTCAGGTCGGTCGCTGTACCAGAGCGCGACGGTGCTCGCCGCTTCTTCGAGAGACGTGCCCCAATCCTTAGCTAAGCCGTGCGCCGTCTTACCGTAGGCGATACTAAAGTTCAGCACCTTAGCTTTACGACGTTCGCTGGCGAACATGTCCTTCAGCAACGGTGGGCGATTACCATCGTCTTCGCCTTCTTGATCCCCGTACTCGAGCAACACTTCGCCAGCCTCCATGGCCTTCTTGATGTTTGGGTACATGCCGAGCGCGGTTCGACTGTGGAAATCACCACCGGCTTCGAATGCCTCTCGCATGGACTTGCAGTCCGCCATGTGAGCTAAAAGGCGGAGCTCGAGCTGCCCGTAATCGGCTACGACTAAGACGTTCCCTTCCTCCGCTCTAAACGCCTTGCGGATGCCGTATCGATCCTTTTCAAGTGCCGGTTGATTTTGCAAACTCGGACGTCGGGCTGAGAGACGACCTGTCTCTGTATTGATATTCAATGCTCCGTGGACACGACCTTCAGGCCCGCGAATATCGTCACCTTGAAGAGGAATGATAAAGTTGCTCAACAAAGTATCAATCGCCGCCACATCGTTCAAAGCGTCAATCGCCGCGCATGCTTCGACACCATCCTTACCGCCACCAAACGCATCAAATGCTGTACCACACTGCTTTTTTAGCTTCTCTTCCGTTTTTTCCTCATCAGGAAGTTCGTCCCAGTTATCCATAATGCTTCGCGCCGCGCCAGGTTTACCCGCGAGCGCGCGCAAGACGACGCTGCTGACGGCGGGCAGACCAGTGGCGGTGTACGTCATCACTTGAATCGGCTTCTTTGTGATACCATGTAGCGCCAGTTTCATCGTCTTTTTAGGCGCTTTTCCTTCGCGACCGGATCTGTCCCACTCCAACCACTCCGTGGACTCTTGCGTAAACTCGCGAGTTAATTCCACACCTGGTTTATCCCGTCGTTTGTTCTTCGCGCCGGCAAACAACAGTTGACGCACTTGCAAGCCAGAACCGACATTCATGAGTTTTGCACCTTCGCACTTCGTCGCCGCCCAGTTTCGGAAGTAGTCTTCTGCCACTCTCTTATCCTCGAGCGCCATCTTTTCCGCGTTAGCCAAGTGATCTTTGTCCACACGCAAGCCGTTGCGTTCCATCTGTGTCAGTAAATTTCCAAACTCGGCGAGGTAGTACGTGTAAAAATCCCAAAGAGTCGTACACTTGCGGAAGCCAGGCTTGCTGGTCAAGATCGAACACGCCTCGCATGACATCCCGCGGAGCTTAGCTTCGAGTGATTCACGCAAGAACCACGTCGCTTGGGCATCCAAAGCCGAGTACTCAATCCATTTGTCGCGCGACTCGGGGTCCTCTTGAATTTCCTCCACTGGCGGGAGAATCATGGTCTTGCCGGGCGTCCCATCCTTCTTGAGCTTGGCCTTGCCGAAAATCTTTTTCATACTTCGCTTTGAACGCATCATCTCCGCACCAGCGCCGAGCATTTCCGCACAATCGCTCATGGCGTCTGCGCTGGAGGAGAGCGCCTCTAAACTGTAGCCTCCATCGAGCTTTCTGTTTGAGTTCCACAGACGCGCCATGTGCATCGTATCCGCGGCGAATCCAGCGAGCTGAATCCCGTGGTGGTTCTCTACGACGTGACGATCAAAACTGTAATTGTGCCACACCTTTTTCACGTCCGCGTTCTCAAAGTACTCTTTGAAGACTTCCCAAACCCCATCGCCGCCGCGCATGGTATCCACCCAAAGCAAGCTGCGTTTACTCTCGCCGTCGGGAGCAAAATTTACATCAGGACCACAAAACACGGAAAAACACGTCACTTGACCGTGACCGACGGGCGTTTGGTCGGAAACTTCGATGTGCGACACTTCTGTATCGCACGCATGGTATAACGGCCTGTCTGCTGTACCGATGTTGGCGAGTAAAATCTTTAACACGCGTTTAGCCTCTGCCACTGTCTCCACCGTTTGCACCTCATCTCTCAAACCGGTGGCGATGTCACCCTCTTCGCTCGGCATCGCCGCAGTCTTACCACTGGTGCTCGCGGCGCTTTGATTCGTCTTCAGCTCAAAGTCTCCGAGGGCTTTCTTCCAGCTTCCGCCGATGCGCCCGTTGTTTGTGTTCTTCGTTGTTGCCAAGCCTTTGGTGCCATTTGCTCGCACAATCACCGCACCGCTTCTATAGTCATCATCTTCGTCTGAATCTGAATCTTCTTCATCGAACCATTGCTCGGAGACCTCTTGCGATGCAGTGCTAATCGCAAACGTACGCGTAAACTCTGCTCGCCAGCTCGCGTCGAGGCCACGATCGTGCAAAGAATTACCTCGCCCGCTCGCGCTTCGACTCGCTAAACGCGCATTCGAGCGTCGAATGCGCCGATTTATAACACGTCGTGCGAACGATGCCCCCGGTGACGTGTGTCCAGTGGCTGTGGCGGCGTGCATCGTCATGATCCCGCGACAATTCACACTCCCCAGTCGTAGGTTCGCACGATTCGTCGCCAGTATCGACGTCGAATACGCAGTCGCACCGCTTGACGCGTGCGAGAAGACTTGTGTTGTGTAAATTGTCGCGTTCAAACCGTTTGTCAGCGCCCGTCGCATGCACGGCGCGGTGTAAGGAGGCGAAATGGGTGGAAATTCAATTTTGGCGCGATCTATCAAGAGCAGTTTTCTCCGTCGACGCCCGGTATCGGCGGATGGACGCGTAGGCGACGCTCACGTACGCCTCGCGCCTTCGATAGGGAAAAATATAAAAAATGCATACGTGAATTCAATAGTTTACATCGTTAATAGAGAGTTTTCGCCTATGGTCGGCCACGTCGGTTCGCCCGTTTTACAATTCATCCTTGCCCGACGCGTCCATCGCGGCTGTGGGGTCGATAAATGTCGGCTGCTCGTCGTCCTCGACATCGTACATCACCTGCCCGGTTTCTTTATCGATGGTTTGTTCGATAGATTTTTTCTTTTTCCCCTTGCCGTGGCTTTTAATCTTGCAATAATCCAAATCCAAGCATAACACGTGCTGGGCCGTGAAATCAAAGCCTTCCTCGAGATTTTTAGTCGCCTTTTCGATGTACTCGTCAAACTCCAAGCTATCCGTCACCGCCGCGCACGCCTCGCTCAACACCGAGCGCTGATACGTATTTGACAACAACGAAAAATTATTTGATTCGCGAACTTCGCTTCCTGGCGGGCCATTATAGTGAAACCGTTGCTCTTCATCCTTCGTAAACACCCCCAAGCCGTACACAGTCATCTGAATCGTGTCCGTTTCCTCCTTGGTTAAGTTTTTGCCGAACCGATCGAACACGCGAGTGGTGGTGATGATATTCTCCGCCCCGCTCTTACTGTACCCCCATTTATTTTCGATCGCCCCGTTTGCGGAACACATCGCCGTGAGCTCCTTGGCGAGTGTCTGGGCGAACAAGCTCACGTATCGCGACCCGAACACGTTCGTCGGGCCCGCGTCTTGCTTGTGCTTGGCCGCGACGGCGCTGAATGTGTCTGCAATTTCACGCGTAACCGCTTTACACGCGCCGCATTGGATGCCGCTCACGAGCGAGCGTAAATTGTCGCTGTGTTCTTCGTTCAAGTCGACGTCTAAATCGATGCCTCCGGAACGCACCGCGCACGGGTGCTGCGCGAGTAACGCGAGAAATAGCAGCGCGCGAAAGAGAACAGCAGAGCGCATGACACAGTGGTGTTATGTTTCGTGAGCGTCACGTGCGCGCACGTGCGTGACGTGATGCTGCGCGTCGAATTCTGCGGGGATTGAACTTTTGGATTATTTGGTTCGACGGGCGAAGGGACAAAGTCTTTGTCACAAACATACAAGTAAATAATATCTATGATTACATACGACGTGGTTAATCGTTCGAAAAAATGTGAGGATGTGCTATGTTCTAATAGATAGTTCGCTCCCGAAGCAGTCGGCAGACTTGTGAAGCGTCGCGCGCGTACGTCTGGATGTTGACTACGGCGGTTACGCATCTTTACGTCGCGTGCGACAACTTTAAAAGCACGAAACGACCTTCGAGGGTCGTGATGAGCGCCTCCATGGCGACAGCATCATACGTTGTTGATGATACGTCGTTAATAATGATGCATTCATCGAATTTCGCGAGCTTTATGGCGCTTTCGCACCACCATTGCTCGGTGTGTTCCGGTAAATCTCTGTGTAAATGTCCGCCTTGACACTCAGCCAAATCTTCGCCTTCAAACCGTTCTATGGCGCTCACTTGCACATGCATGCCGCGAGAGATGACTTCTGTGATAAAGTGCGTTAATAATCCGGCGTGTCTACATGCGTTCATGACGTATCCGGTGCCGGTCTGCGCGACGCGTCGAGCCAAGCACGCCGCGAGTGGCGACACGTGCTCCTCAGTATAAATCACATCCGTGGCGAGCACGACATCAAAGACGTCATCCACGGACACGCGATTATCCGTGGTTTCCAATTTTGCATCCGCTTTGCGATTATGCACCCAATGTCTAGCTTGGCCAGTGCGCGCCTCGTCCAGCGACACGACGCCGTTGAGAATGTCCTCGTCGTCGCGAAAATCTAAAAACGCCGCCGACGTCCGCGCCGATTCTTCTGGCAACAAGTCCGCGATGCTGTGTCTAATTGCACGAAGTGCCCCTGGCGCGCCTTCGCTTATCACAACGCGCGACGCGCCCGCGCGCGCGGCTACGAGTGCGGTAAATCCACATCCTGAGCCGATTTCCAAGCACGATTTGCCTCGCGTCAACTCAGGCGCGGCGTCGATGGCACGCCCTAGAATCTGGCTCGCTCCCCACACGCGCCAAGCCAGCCCAGCGTCGTCCCACGAACTTTCATGCACGCGAATGGTGCTTAAAGACACCGGCAATTCAATCTCAAGCACGCCTTGCTTTCGCGCAGCCGCTTGGCCGACTTGCGACCCCGGGACGCTTTTCAGCTCCACAGCGACAGTCTTCACCGCCGGCTCCGCACACCGTCCGAGCGCCGCCCCACACGCATCCATGAGTTCTTCATCAGAATTCATCATACCCCAATTCAGCGCGCGCGTCAGCGGCGCTCGCGCGCCTAAAGACTCCCCGTAGCTCACCGCCGACCGGCTGCTCTGCGTAATCAATCGCGCGAGCACCAATAAACACTCCCGTCGCTCATCACCAGGCTTCAACGTCTCCAACCGCTCAATGACGTGTCTCATCGCATCGTGTGCCTGCGTTCGCGCCATCGTTCGTCATCGTCAGTCACCCGTCACCGTCGCGCACTCGCACAAGATGCAAAACGCGTCAAAAAAGCGCCGCCGTGCCGCTCGGTGCGCTTTATCCGCGCCGCGCGCGCGCGCGATCGCGCGGCGCCCCTCGCGCCCGCGGCGTTGGCGATGAACGCACGCAATCTATCGCCGTACCTGGTCCTCGACCTCGTCGCCATCGACGTCGAGCGACATGTCGGCGCGATGTGGCGTCGTGGCTGAAAAGCGCGTCGCACGTGTCGGCACAATCTCACGCGCGCGCGCGCGGCGACTCGACGGCGCCACCGCGAACGAACGCGCGATCGAACGGAACCGCACGCGCGTCATGGATACCGTGCCGCCGACGGCGACGGCGTACCCGCGCTTGGGCGACCGCGAATCGCGCGCACCCTGGACCAACGTCGACTGCACCGCGCCCGCTGGGTACGACGCCGCGACGTGGCGCGCGCGCGTCGAGCTCGCGGGGGCGTACCAGCTGTGCGATAGATTCGCGTTCAACGAGGGCGTGTGTAATCACTTGACGGTGCTCGTGCCCGGGGCGAGCGATAGGTTCTTGTGCGCGCCGTACGGGTTGGCGTGGAGCGAAGTCACCGCGAGCAACTTGGTGATGATTGACGTCAAGGGTAACGTCATCGAAGGACGCGGTGAGATTGATGCGACGGCTTTTTTTATTCATCTTGCGATTCATCAGGCTGGACACGCGTGCGTGTTGCATACGCACATGCCGTACGCGAGCGCGCTGTGCTGCGTCGAGCGCTTTGAGCTCGCGATGTGTCATCAAAATTCCTTACGTTTTGCGGATGATATTGCGTACGATCCCGCGTTTAATGGTTTAGTGTTGGACAACACCGAAGGCGATCGCTTGGTGAGCGTCATGGGTGATAAGCGAGTGTTGATGCATAAGCACCACGGGGTTATCGTGTGCGGCGCGAGCGTCGCCGAAGCGTTTGACGACTTGTACTATCTCGAACGCGCGGCGGAAGTGCAAGTCATCGCCATGTCCACTGGTTCGCCGTTATGCACGATAAGTAAAGAAATTGGTGAGCAATTTCGTCGTGACATGGAGAGCGATGGTGGCAAGGCGCGTTGGGCGCAATTACATTACGACGCCAGGCTGCGCGAGCTCGCGCGGGACGACTGGCGGAAACATTTCGCTCAAGACAAGCGCATCATGCACCCGTACGAGGATCGAGTCATGTTTCCCGCTGCGCAGTAAAGTTAACATACTTATAGACGTGTATTGTTGTTTCTCGGTATATTGCGCCGAATGCGTTGTAATTAAACTTGAATTCTTTCAACCATTGTCTTCACACCTCGCCTCGCGCGACCTCGCGGATGGATGCGATAGAACGCGCACTCGATGGCGTCGACGACATCGATGCCCTCATCACGGACGGCGTATACATGTCTACGACAATCATGCACCGATTGTGTGCGTCGGCGTCGGCGTCAGCGTCGACGCCGCTCGAAGAGATTCAATTAAAGTTGGTTAAGCTCCGCGACGATGCTCGTCGCGCCGCGGCGAGCGCGAGCGCTCGAGCGGCGACGAACGCTGCGGCGATGGAATCCAGCGAGCGCGCGGTGCGGGACATCGCTCGCGCGACCGCTGGGCACACGAGGGATGCGCTGTGCGCGGAGCTGGCGCGCGCGAGACGTCGCGCGGAGCTCGCGATTGAGGCGCGCGTACTCGAGACGTCATCCGCGAGCGCTCGAGCGCGCAGACGCGCAGACGCGCTGGATGATTTAGCCGATATAGCAGAATGCGTGATCGCGTTCGCGTCGCACGGACGGGAGAAAGCGGTGCGATTGGCGTGTGGTGGGGTGTTCGTCGACGCCGACCGAACGGCGGAGGCGGCGACGCTCGCGAGACGAGCGTTGGAATGTCTCGCGCGCGTCGACGCGAGCGGATGCGACGCGACGAACGGCGGCGACGTCGCGCGTATTGTTCGCCAGTCGATGAGCGCACTCGAAGAGTATTGCGATGATAAGGAGAATGCGTTATTGAGGGCGTTTGATGACGCGCTCGACGCGGCGAATGTCGACGCCATGTCGACGGCTGTAAACGCGCTTTGGACGTTTCACGACGGCGCCAGCGTCGTCTCGAGATACGTCGCGAGTCGAGCGATGTTTATTTCTCACGACTCAATAGAAGAGGCGCTCAACGTGCGTAATATCGTGGAGCGTGCTGTGATTACTGGCGAGAGCGATTCACGAGCCGAAACGATTTATTGCGCGTTTTATGAAAACATACGCGGCATGCTGTCGAGAGAATTCCGCACAATTGCCGGCGCGTTTGGAGACCGCGCAAACGTGATATTAAGTGCGCTCGTTCGTCGCGTCGCCGAACAGCGCGTGAGTGATATCATTGAGACTTTACTTTCGGCAGAGCTCAAGACGATTGATTCGCTTCGCCAGCGTTTGTCGTTTACGTCGCTGACGTTAAGTGAGCTCGAGAAAACCAATGGTTTGATTCGTGAGCTCGCAAAGGATGATAAAAATGTACAGCTCATCATGGGCGCAGAGTTTTTCGGCGAGGCATGCACGTCGCTCGTGGATGATGAATGTTCGTGTTTAGATTTGGCGCCAGATGACGACGCTTTATTATCCGCAAGCGCGGACGAGGACCGCGCCATCGACGTTTTATGCACAAACTACGAAGAAGCAATGCGTAGATGCGCTACATGTCTCGATGTGACCGAGCTAGACCGCGCTTCTGCGGCGCTGACGCAAACACTCCTCTCCAGAGTGCTTCGATTGTCAAAGCGAAGGGTGAACGACGCCATCGTCGCGACGACAGCTTCGAGCACCCGCTTCGATGCGACGACGTCGATTGACGATGCTAACACGCAAGCATTTCAGCCTCTGCTACGCACCGCACAATGCATCGGAACATGGTTGAAGCGTGCGCAGCACGTCACCGGTGCCTCAGACGCGTTCGACTCCGTGCGGGACGAGCTCAGCCGGAACATGTCCACTGTCATTGACGCCGTCGCCAAACGCGCCGTGCACCTCATCGATGTCAAGCTCCGTGTGTATCAACATTCGACAGATTTTGCGTCCAATGATGGGGCGTGCCTTGCTGAACGAGAGACTGATGCTTGCAAAGTCGTAATGTCAGTGCTCGACGGCGTCGCCGCGCTCGCGAAGCGGGCACTCGAAGCGGCCAACGCTGACGCGCTCCTGGATGAGATTGCCGAACGCTTCTACGCGTTGATTTTCATGCACGTGTGTCGATTCAAGTACAGCACAACTGGCGCCGTGCAACTCAAGCTCGATTTAAGCGCCTACGTGCAGTGGACGCGCGCGCACGTGAAAGATGTATCGATTCTCGGTCGCTTTACGGCGTTAGCGGGACGCGCCAACGTCCTCGTCGTCGGCGACGAGGCGCTTGATTCGCTCGTGCGTGACCTCACCGATGGGAGCGAACACATACACGAGCTCGATATGCTTGTTAAACTCCGTCTAACGGCGTTACCTTCTATTTCAAAAGCTAAGTAGTACTATAGTCTGTAGCCAACTCTAGCGCATTCGCACATAGTCCCCTATTCAATCGCGTTTCCAACGCGAAATGTAAAATCCATCCGTACCCAGCACGTGCGGCAGTAATAATCGTTCGTGCTCGTGGAGTGCGACATTCGGCGATGTCGGTACGGGCGTCTCGAATGGCCACGGCGCAAAGTCAGCGTGATGCGCCTCGAACGCGCGTGCGACGTCTTGATTTTCAATCGACACCACCGAGCACGTGGCGTAAATTAATCGTCCACCGTTTGGTTTTACCAATCGACTGGCGCGACGCAAAATCTCTAGTTGGATTTTAGCGAGTTCGTATGGGTCATCGTGCGTGTACCGCAGCGATGGCGTACGACGAAGCGCGCCCACACTCGAACAAGGTGCGTCCACGAGCACGGCGTCAAACGCCGCCGCCGGGAGCTCGTCGAGGCTTCCAATGTTTTCGAGCACCTCCACGATATTTCCCACTTGAGCGCGCTCAATATTCGCCAGTAAATGCTTTAATCGACGTTTATCGACGTCAAACGCGTATATCTTCCCAACGCCGAGCATGGATGACGCCAGCGCCAGCGTCTTACCGCCATTGCCGGCGCACGCGTCGAGCACGACGTCGCCAGGCGCCGCGTCCACACTCGCGGCGATGAGCTGACTGCCCTCGTCCTGGACTTCATAGAACCCATCGACCCACGTTTTCGAGCCATAAATACCACCGTTCGCCGGCGCGCCGTCTTTAAGCCAAAACGCTCCGGGGACTAAATGTGCAAACGCGTCTTCAATGTCCCCGACGCCTTCAGCCTTCAACATTTCAATCACCTCCGCCTTCGAAGCACCTCTCGCAGCGTTCACGCGACACACCACTGGACCACGCGTGTTCATCGCTTGCGCGAGCTTCCCAGCTTCGTCCGCGCCGTACTCATCGACAAACATGTCAGCCAAACGCGTCGGGAGTGAAAACTTTTCTGATATCTCATTCGTCCACGTCAAGTTTTCCTCCTTCACCGCCTCCACCAACGCGCGCACGCGTTCGCCATACATCTCCACCAACGCACCGTCATCCGGCATCGTCCCCTCGCGCGCGCCTAGCCTCTCCTTACCGCACCAATACATCAAAACAATCTCCCGCGCGTCCTCGCCGCCGCCGCACGCGTCCAACGCCTCCGACGCCACCCTCCACCCTCCCGCGCGCACGCACGCACGCTCGCGCTCGAGTCGCGTGCGCCACACCTCGCTCCCGAGCACACACGTCGCGATCGCCGCCCGTTCACCGTTCGTCACGCTCGCCACGTCGTCGTCCGCCACCGCGTCCCACGTCGGACGCAGCGCTTTTCGAAGAATCGCATTGACATCCCCATCGACGCCTCTCGCGCGCAGCACTGCCTCGCACCGGCGCCGCACGACGCGCCAGCGCACGTCCGGCGCCGCCGCCTGCGCGTGGACGCGCGCGCGGCGCTCGCGGCGCACCGACGCGGCGCGACTGACGACGATTGGCGCGCGCAACATTGTGACGCCCAACCGCCACACCATGGCGTGCGCGGCGCGGCGGCTGGCGACGCGCGCGAAACGCGCGTCGGCGTCGGTGATGACGACGATGACGACGATGGCGCCGACGCCGACGCTGGACGGCGCGCGCGTGGAGGCGGTGCGGCGGCTGGCGACGCGTGGACGTGACCAGACGGCGTCGATGTCGACGACCTCTTCACCGTCCCCGACGCCGACGCTGGACGGCATACGCGTCGAGAGTACGAATCGAGCGTACGAATCGCACGTGACGCTGGTGTTCGGCAAGCGCGAGCCGTACGGCGCGCTGTCGTCGCTGCACGCGCGCGATTGGGCGCTTCTCGCGCACGACGGCGGGTACCGTCACTCATTCGCGTCGGTGCCAGCGGCGCTGGTGAGGAAATCGGAGTCGCTGGTGGCGCGCATGGGGAACTTTACCGCCGTCGTGGGTGCGCGATGTTGTTACTTTGTCGAGGCGCGCGCGTCGACAGCGAGGAACGCCGCTGAGGCGTTGCGCGCGCGGACGCTCGGCTCGGGCGCCGACGCGAGCGACGGTTTTGATTTTCCAATGGCGGCGTTAGAGTGCGCGTTGGAGGAGTCGAGCAGGTACTACGAAGCCAAGTTGTTTCGTCTACGTCGGCTCGCGAGGCATTGCGTGGAGGAGATTTCGAGTGATTTACGCGGCGACGATTCGAGAGGTTTTTTAATGCGCGGCGTCATGTTAAATTATTCAGCGTCGCAGTTTCAGAAGCTTCCGCCGGTCCGTCGGGCGGTGGTGGCGCTCGAGCACGACGCCAGAGAGGCGTTGGATGCGCTAAACCGAGCGACGGCGATGGAAACGGCGATGGAAACGGATGAGAGCGTATTGCCTGCGCCGCATGGCGTCGTTTTAGACGACGTCGCCAAGCAAGAGCGTTCAGAGGCGTTGTTGGATCTGTTGGCGAGTCACTCGCGGCGCATGGCTGCCGTTGGTGGCTTGGTGGAAGAATTGACGGCGAATTTGGATGCGGCTCGGGAATTATGGGAGCTCCAACTCGACGGCGATCGAAATCGTACCGAGCAGATGAACTTTCGCGCGACGGTGGTGGCCATGGCAGCGGCGAGCGCCGCGGTGCCGGCGTCGCTCGGCGGCATGAACATACCCCACGGCTTTGAGAACGCGCCGACGGAGGTGTTTTGGAGCGTCGCGGGGTGTGTAGGTATGACGGCTTTTATCGCGTGGTATACGTTTATGAGAAATTTTAGAAAGGCTGGTGAAGTCACCAACGGTACGTCTTTCTACGCGTCGTTTTGAGCGCGCGCCGACGTCGCGCGCGAAACATTGACTGACGTTTATTTCAATCGTTTACACACCAGCCCGCGCGAGTGAGTTGGCGTCGATGCAGTATATATTAAGTAACATGGATACATTGGATGACGCGTTCGGTGCGCGCGCGATGCGCGGTGACGCGTCGTCCGTGATTGTCACGCGCGAAGCGTTGCGCAATGCCATTCGCGAAGCGCCCGGGCAAGCCGCGGCTACCGCGCCCGACGCCGACGAAGTTTACGATTTATTAACGCGCGTGTTCGATGTGAACAACTCTAGTAAAATTGAATTAGCCGAATGGCGTCAGAAGTCATAGCCGAATGGCGTCAGAAGCCGTCATAGCGTCGTCATTATACACAGGAAGGAATCATCGCGATGACTGTCGCGTCAGCCAACCGACGACTTCATACGTCGCCATGCCGCCTCGAAAATCCACCAAGCGCAAACAACACCCTCGTAAATCCATCCCCGAAGAAGATAAAGAGAACCCCGACGTGGAGCCGTATACGCCGACGGATACGCGCCGCGCAAAGGGTGCGAAACTCGGTGAGTACACAAATGTCCAAAGCGAGCCCGCGCAGAGTCACAGCCCAGCCCAGACGCCAGGGGCTCGCGCGCGCAGCGACGTCGTCGCGCTCGAAGATGCGAGCGCACTCGCGCCACCGACGCCGGGCACCAACGCACCTGGCGACGTCGACGTCTTAGGGCGGATGTTTGTCGACTTTCAAGAGCGTTTCGATGGCTCGCGCGACGCAGAATCGTCGCAACTCGCGCAAAATGTTGCGATTCAGTTCGCGAATGCGATTGAGCGCATCGCGCACGCTCGAGAACAGTTGAATGAATTTTCTGCGCAAGCACACGCGGTGATTAATGAGATTGAAAGCATTGTTGAACTTTCGGCGCAAAAGGGCATGGGAGAGGCGCTCGCACTCGAAGATGAATTGGACGCGACGAAGGCGCGATTGACGCAGGCGAAACATTTCGTTGGGTTATTGAATGCGACGACGAATGCGGAGCCGACAAATGAGTCGCCATAGATAGCGCGCGCGCGAAAATGTCATTGTGCGATGAATCGTACCTACGCAAGAATGGAATGACGACGCGCGCCGTTCATCAAACGACGTGCGAGTGAAATGAATAATACAATGGTTCAATGCTGTGCTTCTAAATGCGTTTGCGCTGTGCTATACAATGATTGAAGATTTTATCCCCATATCGAAGTGTGATATCCACTTTGCGTGTGCGCGTGCATGCGCGGCTTCTAATTGATAACATCTGGCGTCGACGGCGCTTGTCCGATCGACGCTTGACGTTTTAACAACTCGTACACGCTCACCATCGTCGTCCCCCAAATACTAACGCTCACCATACGCGGTCTAACGCCGCGCAAAAATCCCATGGCACCGTGCTCGGCATATAGCGCTCGTGCCGTGCTCGCTAACGTATGCTTATCGCCCCCAGGCTGCCCGCTTAAGACTTGCAGCCGAGTTTTCATGATATCTAGCGGCGTCGTGAGAAATCCGCTCGACATCCCCGCGCACACCCCAGCCGCGGCTTGTACCACAGCAACTTGACCATCACTTGTCGTGGCTTCATTGCGCCATTCCTCCGGGGCGACGCCCCAGAGCGCGCGTTTATAGGTGCCGTAGAAGCCCCACCACAACGCGCTTCCGGGCACCAACGTCGCGATACTCGCTCCAAACCCTCGATATAACCCCCTCACCCCTTCCGTGCGCACAATCGTGCGCACCGCATCTATACCGTTACGATACCCAACTAAAACCGCTCCACTTTCCGCGACGCTACCTCCACTTTTCATGCCCTGAACCATTTGCCGTTGCGAAATCACATCCACGGGCACCGCGAGCGTTTGCGAAATCAAACTCGCCGTCGCCCCACCCGCGGCATCTGCCGCACCTCTATACATCTCTGGAACATTATATGAATCAAAAACCACATTCGTATGCGTCTTCACGGCTTCGAGCGTTGATAAATATACCACGCGTATCGGCATCGCGCCGACGATGATGGTTCCAAACCCGCGATACAACCCACGCACGCCGCGTTCGCGCACGATGTCGCGCACGATATCTCGCGCCTTGGTCATCTGCGCGTCGCTACCAACCATTTGGCGGGTTTTAATCACCGATAGCGGGTAGAGCGCCATGGTGACGGCGCTGAAGAGGCCGACAGAGTTGAGGACAAACTTGCGCTTGTCCAACGAGTCCCAGTCGACTTCGCGCGGCATCGCGGACGTCTTCGCGTGCGATGGACCGACTGGCGCCGCCGAAGACGACGACCTCGTCGATGGCGATGTCATCGCGCGCCGTGTGGGTGGGCTAGGCTGACGCGCGCGGCGATGAGTGAGGACGCGACACCGCATGAAAAAGATGGGCTACGAAAGTTTACACCGACTGAACCAGTCAAACGACTACGACTACGTGAATACATACTATAGCGCGAGCTCACGCGCGGTCTCGAACGATACGCACGCCTAGGGACCCGAGCACGCCTTCGATGGCGACGTGTTTCTTATCGACGGCGACGACGGCTCGACGCACGACGGCGAATTCGCCGAGCAACGCTCCCGCGACATCTTCTGCCACCTTTTCAATCGTTATGCGCGTTGGACCGCGTTCGACGACGTCACGGACAATGTTCCACGCCTTGGCGTAATCTACGGTGTCTGCCAGGGCGTCGGATGCTCCAGCGCGATCAAGAGGGGTGAAGAGCTCGACGTTCACGGTGAACTTTTGACCCAGCACGCGCTCGGCTTCGAGCGCGCCGTGCTTGGCGTAAAACACCATGTCGCGCATGACTATGGCGTCCGATGCTGTAAATGATGACGTCGACGCGAGACGACTTCGCGTGCATCGAGACACGGCGGCTAACGCGCGCGAGGTTTGGTGAAACATGACGACGTCGAGCGGTTGTGAGTCGCGTTGTGACAAAGAAAATAATGTTAAGCTGAAATAAAATGCGCGCCAGCGAGCCTTTACTAAAATATTAAACATACTGTACTGTAATAATCGCGCCCAACTTACTTTTTCGGCGTCACCTTGTCGTTCACGCTCTCAATGGCGCGTCCAATCATGGAATTTCCGACGTCAAACTGAAGCGCCAACGCATTCGGCGTCACCTTGTACTTCTTCACTAACGCCCGGAACTCTTCCGTGCGCGTCGCGAGCTTCAAATCATCGTCATCCCACATCGCATCTAAATCACGCATCCCTCGCGCGGCGCCGTACGTGCGCGGATTCGCGTAGCCAGCCTTAAAACATCCTTCCAGCGCGAGCAACGCGTTGTCCACCTCGCCCATGGCGCATCGACACGCTGCCGCGTTGTACAGCGCCGCTTGTCGCTCACCCAGGGACAACTCCGCGGGTTTCGCACGATCGCGCTTCGTACCGCTTCCCGGAAGCGTTAACGCGCGCTCGAACTCGCGCAGGGCGTCGGGAAACGCGCCGGTGGCGTATAAATCGCGACCGTGTTCAATCGCAAACGACGCATCGCTGAGCTCGACCCAGGTCTCGTCGATGAGCTTGCCAGCGCGCGTCGGTGGCGCGGGGCGTCGGGCGCAGTGCTGGGTGGCGCGGGGCGTCGCGCGGGCGCGGGTCGCGGTGAATGTCTTGGTCGTCGTCGTCGTCTGCATGGCGAAAGTCACGCGCTGGATTATGCGGACGCGTGGGACACGTGGGCGCGAACGAAATGAAATGTGAAATGTGTGCTATTACACATATCATAATGCGAGTGCGTGCAAATGGGGGTGGGTGGTGTCTAAGCTGGACGTTTAGGACGTCACAGCGAGCTTGGCGAGGTGTTCGGTGAAGACGGTCATGGAAATGTCGTCGGTGAAGATGATTTCGCCCGAACTGGCTCCGCCGTAGTCGTACGCCGCGCTGGTGTTGTGCGTCGCCGATGGGTTGAGCTTGGCGAGCAGAAATCTCGCTTGAGAGCCACCTTGGTTGCATTCGACGAGACGCGGTGTTGGACAGCGATCGGCGGCGAGCGCTTTGGCGTCGCGCACGGGCGCCGCGAGGAGCGCACGAAACGCCTCGTGCTCGGGCTGGTCTTGGTATCCCGCTTTGTGCCACGCCGCGATAGTGCTCCCACGATGGGCGACGATGAGAAAGTACGAATCCAAGAGCAAAATAGTATCTGGCGTAATGGCACTCACGTCTAACAGCACCGGTTGCGGTGGGCCATTGAAAGAATAACTCAATAGCGTGGGCTGAATCATCACGAGCGAATTCATAACCGTTTCGCGCGATAGCATGATGCGGTAGAACGCCGTCTCGTCCGGTGAGTTGTTTGCGGTTTGTAAAAACTGCGAGCGTCTCAAATGGAACATAAATTGCGGATAAATCGACAGATTCGGTGGCATGCGGAAACTTTCTGGAGCGTCCCGTTGGTATTCGCCAAACTTTGCGCCGACGCGAATCAGCGTTCTGTCCAACCAACGCAACAAATCGAAAGACTCTTCGTTCTCGGTTCTAAACGTCGCAATCCGTGCCATGAGCACAGCCGTTGCCTCTTGGTCAAAACCTCCTAAGATTTCAGGAGACGAGCTACTTTCCGTCCATCGTCGCGCCACCGTAGTGACGCGCAAGCGCACTTGCCCATCGCTCAACTTGTAGCGAGTGCAAAACTGCAAGAAGAACGGTTGACCGTTCGGAATCGGATTGCTATGTTGATTCACGATTTCGTAGTACACAGCAACTGTCGACGTGGGCGAGAATGAACACATTCTCCACGACGTCGTTTGCCCGAGACCAATTTCATTTTCACTAATTCGCTGCGATTTCACCGCGAGCGCGCTCACAGGCCCAATCGCCCCGCACACCATAATTTGCGGCGTGCAAAACACGCTGAACGTGCCATTGAATCGCATGTCCAATGTCCCAGTTTTCGGATCGCGCGCGAACATCTTTGCCAGAGACTGTCTAAATGTCTCCGCGCGGAACTGTTCGGCGAGAATCATTTGACCGCCGGTTTGGTCGACCGCAATTTTCATCTCCGCTAAGCCAACTTGGTCCAAGGAACACGCGAATACATCTAGCGAGTGAGAACTCGTAGCTAATCGAATACCTAGAGCGTTGTAAAACTTACACGCCTCCTTGTAATGCTTCCCTGCATTCTTATCCAAATCTTGGTGAGAGCGTAAATTTTCACCCATATCTGTCCCGACCACCGTCCCTGGGCCAGTGGTACACGGACCAGACGTAAACACTAACACTCGCCCACCTTGTGAGGCGTGCGATTCGGCTAATAACCCCGTAGCGACACTCATCGCCGCTCCTGTGGCGCGCAGCGACCGTTTTCCTCGCTCCGCAGTACGCTCGTCCAGCGTGACTTCCTCGAGCACGCTCTGCAGCGTAAACTCGCACTCGCTCACGGGTTGAATGAATCGTCGGGTCGGCTTGACGTACTCCATCGCCGCCGCCGTTGTCCCCGGCGCAGCGACGCCATTCATCCCGGTTGGCGCGCGCTGGCGGTTAAAATCTAATCCCAACATCTTCCTCAACACCTCTTGCTCGCAATCCTTCGTCCCTCGAAACACATACGACCGTCGCATGCCGCCATCCGTGTCAATCAATTCATGCACGCGCACAGTCGAACCAAACGTCACTAGCCCAACGAACGCATCTTCAGGTAACAACGATACGAGTTGCATTAACGAATCTTTCGCGTCTTGTAATTCCTCCTCCGTAGCGCACGCGCAATCCAAACACAATACAAAACACGGCGCCGTCGGTGTCTTATTCGGAATCGCATATTCCACGCTCGTATACGTGGGAAACAATTCTGCTGGAAGATTATTCTCGCTAATCTGCTCATAGTTTCTTGGCAGCGCGTTCATCGCGTCGCAAAGCGCGCATCGCCAACGCTTGGCGTAGTAATCCACAGAGCAATACGGATTCAACGCCCCTTGACACCCCTCACACACCACGGGTTCGTACGGTAACACCGGACAACACTCCCCGAGATCTTTCCCTGGCGTCACGAGCGCGCCGAATGGTAGCACCACGCGCGTAGCTTCGATGCGCGAACACGGCCACGCATTCCAGCTCAATCGAACGCCTTCGCGCGCCTCGAGCTGCGCGAAATCCATCGCGCGCTATCGCCCGTGCGCGCGTGAAACGTCGCACGGTGTGCACCGAGGCGCGTTCGCTCGTGTAGGTCGTCTCGCGCGCGGACGCGGGTCGTGCGCGCCGGTTTTTGCGGTGCGATCAACGCATCGTCTTCTTCAGCATCTTGGTGTTGCAACCTCACTTTGCGCGCGTGCGTTCGCAATGTCAGCGGCGAATGACGCGCCAGTGATTGAGGTCATCACGAGCGCGAGAGAGATGCGCGCGTGGTCTCGCGCGGCGCGCGCGCGTGGGCTTCGCGTGGGCTTTGTGCCTACTATGGGTGCCCTGCACGACGGCCATTTGAGCCTCGTGCGCGCCGCGCGTGCGCGCTCGGACGTCGTCGTGGTGTCGATATACGTCAACGAGACGCAGTTCGCGCCTGGGGAGGATTTCGACAAGTATCCGCGCGGTGTGGAGGCGGACGTGGCGAAACTTCAAGCGGTCGGCGGCGTGGACGTCGCGTACGCGCCTCGCGCGATGTACGTCGATCCCGAGAAGGAGGCACCGCATGAGACGTTTGTGACGGTAGAGAACGTTTCGAAAGGTTTGTGCTCGTTGTCGCGTCCGCATTTCTTTCGAGGCGTGGCGACGGTGGTGACCAAGTTGTTCAACGTCGTCGAACCGGATGTCGCGGCGTTTGGGAAGAAGGACTATCAACAGTGGCGCGTGATTCAGCGCATGGTGCGCGATTTAGATTTTGACATCGACGTCGTGGGCGGGGAGATTGTGCGCGAGAGTGACGGGCTGGCGATGAGCTCACGGAACGCGCTGCTCACGCCCGATAATCGAGCCAAGGCGCCTGCGGTTCGGGCATGCATGTCGCGTGCTGCCGAAGACGCGCGGTCAAAGCGCATGGATGCGTCGGAAATCGTGCGCATGGTGACGGAAGGCATTTCCAACGCCACAGGCGTGGTTGATTACGTCAAGGTGATGCATCCAGAGACGCTGGTAGAGTACGAAGGCGTTGTGGAGTCCGATTGCGTCGTCGCCATTGCCGCTAAATTTGGCGAAGTGCGCCTTTTAGACAATATCGAAATATCAATCAATCCCTAGGTAGCGAGTAGTAGCGCAGGACTAGAACTTAGGTAGAAGAGACGTGAAGATGATTATTTAATAAAGCAATCCTTCAACGGGCTAGTGCACGGACCAGCCGAAGTCATGAATGGGACATCCTTGTAGCACGCGACGCCGTCCGCGTTTGTCTTTAAAAACTCGCCGACGGTTTCTAATTGCTTCTTTTTCGGAGCCAAAACCGCTTCGGGTTCGCCTTCGTGACCAGCAAAAGTAATACGTTCGCCAATTGCCGCGCCTTCAGGCGGGATTACGAAATCAACCTCCGTATGGTCGGCGTTGGACGTGCACAGCACCAACCCGTCGGATTGCATGTTGCGAAGCTTCCCGGGCTTGACGTTGACCACCACGCACACGCGCGCGCCTTCCATTTGCTCCTTGGTCTTGAACGCCCGCAACCCACTGCAAATTTGTCGCTCGCCAAACTCACCAAACGAAATCTTCTCCGCCCAGAGCTTGTCCGCTTCCGGATGCTCCCACGCCGTTTCGATGCGACCGACGCGAATGTCCAAGCACGACACGTCCATGTTCACCGTCGACACCTTTGGCTTGTCTTCCTTCTTCTTCTTTTCTTGACCGCTCGTCGACGGCGCGCTCGGCTTCTTTTCCACGGGCGCGGCCACCTCAAATCGCGGTACCGCGGACGCCGCGAGCGCGTACGCGTCGTCGCCGCTCGCGCCGCCTCGCGCGCTCACAAACGCCGCCCAGCGTCTCGCGTGTACGAGCGCCTCGCTCGACGCCTTAATCGCCGCAATCGACGCGCAGTACACCGACGCATCCGCCGCGGTCAACACGTGTCCGCACATCGTCGCCCGCGTCGCGAGGTGCGCGTCGAGCGTCGCCAACGTCGTCGCATCTGTCGCTGCGAACGCGCTCCAGGTGGCCACGTCGGCGGCGATTTCAGGCGTCAGCGCCGCCGCGGGCGTGGCGAACGCCGCAGTCATGGTTTCGAGAGACATGTTGTGCGTCGATGCGTGGCTCGGTGCGCGCGAGAGAGGCGGCGACAAATGCCGCGTGCGCGGTAATCCACACGAGGTGTGATCGCGATGTCGAGTGGCGGCTGAGCCCGTTGTGGATAGCGCGTTCGCGGCGGGCGCAGAGGACGGGTGTGTGTGCGCGCGTGTGTGTGTTGGATTTTTGAACAGTTGAATTAAATTGCATCTACTAGTTAAGCAAACCGATTTCACCTAAAAACGCGATGGTCCAGACGGTGAAATGCGTCTGGCGCGCCTTCTCGTAGGCGCGCGCGTTGTAGCGCGCGCAAACGATGCGGGTTCTAACAGCTAACAAACATTTAGTAGCGGTAGGCCGCAGGCTTGTACGGACCTTCAACCGGCACGTTGATGTACTTGGCTTGGTCCTCAGACAACTTGGTGAGCTTGACACCAATCTTGCCGAGGTGGAGCATGGCAACCTTTTCGTCCAAGTGCTTCGGGAGCACGTACACCTTCTTTTCGTACTTGCCAGAGTTGCGTTCGTTCCACAATTCAAGCTGGGCAATAGCTTGGTTGGTGAAAGAGCAAGACATGACGAAAGACGGGTGACCGGTGGCGCAACCAAGGTTGAGGAGGCGGCCCTCGGCGAGGACGATGACACCGTGGCCATCCGGGAACTCGAAGCGGTCGCATTGCGGCTTGATGTTTTGGCGCTTGATGCCCGGGTAGCCTTCGAGGCCAGCCATGTCGATTTCGTTGTCGAAGTGACCAATGTTACCAACGATGGCGTTGTTCTTCATCTTGGCCATGTGGTGAGCCATGATGATATCCTTGTTACCGGTGGTGGTGATGAAGATGTCGACTTCGCCGACGCAGTCTTCAAGCGGAAGCACTTGGTAACCTTCCATGGCGGCTTGGAGAGCGCAGATCGGGTCGATTTCGGACACAATCACGCGGGCACCGGCAGCCTTGAGCGCGGCGGCGGAACCCTTACCGACATCACCGTAGCCGGCAACCCAGCACGTCTTGGACGCAATCATGACGTCGGTGGCGCGCATGATACCATCCGGCAAAGAGTGACGGCAACCGTACAAGTTGTCGAACTTGCACTTGGTCACGGAGTCGTTGACGTTGATCGCCGGGAACAACAATTCGCCAGCCTTTTGCATTTCGTAAAGACGCTTGACACCGGTGGTGGTCTCTTCGGAGACACCAACGCAGGAAGCGACAATCTTTTGCCATCTGGTCGGGTTGGTCTTCAAGTTATCGGCGATAATCTTCAACACGCACTTCATTTCGGCGTTGTCGGTAGAGGCCGGGTCCGGGATAGCGCCAGACTTGGCGAATTCGAGCTCAGCCTTGTAACCTTCGTGAATCAACAAAGTGGCATCGCCACCGTCGTCGACGATGATGTCGAGCGGCGCGTCGCCCCAGTTGAGCATTTGGTCGGTGCACCACCAGTACTCCTCGAGCGTTTCACCCTTCCACGCGAACACGGCGGCAGAGTCACGAGCGACAGCAGCCGCAGCGTGATCTTGCGTGGAGAAGATGTTACAAGAGCACCAACGCACGTTCGCGCCGAGCGCGACGAGCGTTTCAATCAAAACCGCGGTTTGGATAGTCATGTGCAAAGAACCAGAAATGTTCGCACCCTTGAGCGGTTGCGCCGGACCGAATTCAGCGATGCAAGACATCAAACCCGGCATTTCAACTTGCGCGAGTTCAATTTCCATGCGACTGCACACACACAAAAAAAACATTCGTCAGTCCCGCGTCCGAATCATCAGCTCACTGATGGAGTAATCTTTTCCTCACCCAGAGATCTCGATCGGCGCCCCATCGCGACGTCCCACCGCGCCCGCGACCGCGCCAACGCCGCCTCCACCACACACATCACCAATACGAATTCCTTCACATCCAACGCGCGTGCGAACGCGCCCGACACACCACCCTCATGCGCGCGATCGCGCGCGCGATCCCGCCGCCTCGCCCGCGCGCTTCCCGAGCCTTCGAATCACCATCTTTCCTTCCGCGACGCGCCGCGACGCGACGAACGGCGCACGTACCCGAAGTCAGCTTGGGCCATGTCGCGAACCTTGTATTCGCGACCGGCGGAGGACGTCTCGATGACGCACATAGAAGAGCTCATGGTGGGAGATTGTGATGTGCGGTGCAGTATGACGTCGTCGCGCGCTTTTTCGCACGTTACATTGCATGGAATAATCGCCCGATGCGCGCCGCGCGAGCGACGACTGCAGTCGCGTGGCGGTGGAATATCACGTATATATTATGTTGTATCCATGGTCGTCGCGCATGGGGGACGTGGGCGCGCGCGCGGGGCGATCGGCGACGCATCGGGCGCGCATCGTGGATGCGGATAAGACGCTGGCGGCGGGACATGGGGGATTTGGCGGGAATATTCAATACAAGAGCTGATGGCGCGATAGAAGGTGATGATTACACGCGCTAACGTGATGGCAGTGGTTGTCATGTGCGTGTGTGCGGTCGATGGCGTCGCACGCGTCGCACGCGTCGATGGCGTCGATGGCGCTAGATTGAAAAGTCACCCGGGCGTCGCGCGCGCGCCGAGGCGTCGCGCGACTGTCGAGCAGACGGGCCGAGATAGAGCTCCAACGCGGGGTTCATGACTTCGTAAATGACGCACAGAGGTTTGTTGTCGCGCCAGAAGATGTAGTGTCGGGCCCAAAATGGTCCATCGACGTTCCATTTGTTGCTCAGGATGGTGGATTGGCCGAGGTAGACGCGCCGAATGTCGCGGTAGAGTTCAGTCTTTTTGTCGGCGAGGGCGAGCCAGACGGGTTTGTTGAGCGCGGCGCCGGATTTGTCCATGATGAACATATCAGCCATGGCTTCGTCCCACCAACTGGCGGCGTAGCATAGTGGTGTGCCGTTGTCGTCGCACAAATCGACTTCGCGTTGGAAAATGACGCATCGCGAGGCGTCGTCGCCGCAAATGCGAGAACGCACGTCTTGCGGAATCGGCCCCGAACACGCGTCGTTGACGTTTATTTTACCTTGCCATAAAATGTCCGTTTTAACGTTATCGAACCCGGTCAAGAGCTTCAAATGGCGCTGTGTGACGACAGCGAAGGACGAAAAGGTTAGTCGCCGCGAAGCGCGTCGAATCGAACCGCGTTCTAGGGACGTCGTCCACGCACCGTCATCGAACCGTCAGAGAGCAAAAACTGTCCCCACGGTGGGGTTAACATCGAATTCAAATCACTCAGCCACAACCGTTCGCTGACTTCTAACTCAACTTCGTCCCATAACCCACTCCAGCGACTCCTACGCTTCGTGTCGTCGTACACTCGACTCGATTGCTCCAACCGCCGCGGCGCCGCTTCATCCGCCGCCGACGCGAACGCCATGGATGATGCCGATGACGACAACGACGATGGCGACAGCGACGACAACGGCACTACTCGCGACTTGTTACCATTCTTCCCTCTATCACTCACGTCCTCGTTCATGTCTTCATCGACCGTGGCGCGCGCGACGTGCCCGCGCCCCCGCTGACGTCGTACATTCCATCGTCCAAAGCTCACCAGCGTCGCGCCCAGCGTCATTGGACGATCCATCGCGCGCGGTAATCGACCGAGAAGAGCGCGCGGTGCGTATGCGACTGTGTGTGTCGTGTCGTATTGAAGTCGTCGGCGGCGGCGGCGGCGGCGGCGGCGGCGTCGGCGTGTGAAGCGCTTAGGCACCACATGCGCCACATGTTATATTGGATGCGTCAGAAATGCGTGGGAAATACCCGTAATAAGTTGCATGATACCCCACGAGTCGAGCAATTCGTGCACCCGCGCGCACACGATGGTCGACTCTTCGACGGTTCTGCGACGGTTGGCGCACCGATCCTTTTTTTTCAATATTGGGCATTTTTTTTGAGCGCGCCGAATTCGACAATTTTTAATGACAGATTACAAGTACTCGCTACTCGCGTATCGGCTCACTTGGCTTGAAGCTTAGCCTCGAGGTCGGCGATGCGCGCGAGGAGCTCTTCTTCGCGAGACGCGTAGACGGTGTTTGCGGCGTCGACGGCGTGACCAGAGGCGGATTTACCGGCGCCGACTTGACGTTCGGCGACGGCAAAGGCGTACTTCAAGTCGGCTAACAAATCTTCGGCGTCTTCGATGCCGCAACTGATACGGACGAGGTCGTCGGGTAAACCACGCGCGGCGCGCACTTCGGCGGGAATGCTCGCGTGGGACATGAAGCACGGGAGGGAAATCAAGGATGTGGTGCCGCCGAAAGAGACGGTGATTTTGTGCAGACGCGTCTCTTCGACGACAATCTTGGAAAATTCCACGTCGCCCGTGGTGAACGAAAAGATGGACCCAGCACCGGTCGCTTGCTTGAAGTGTAAATCGTGACCGGCGTTTGCTTTCAATCCTGGGTAGTTCACTCTTTTCACACGCGGATGGGATTCGAGCCAGGTTGCGAGCTTCATCGCGTTTTGTTGCTGGCGCTCCATGCGCAGCTGCATCGTCTTCAACCCGCGAAGGGCGAGCCAGCAATCGAACGGACCGAGGTGCAAGCCTTCGGCGTTTTGATGAAAGTAGATTCTCTTTCCGAGTTCTTCGCCTCTGCACGCTAATAAACCACCGGTAACGTCGGAGTGACCGGCGATGAACTTGGTCGCCGAAGTCATGGAAATATCCGCCCCCAACGCGAGCGGCGCTTGAAACGTCGGACACATGATGGAGTTATCCACGCAGACCAATGCATTCTTCTCGTGTGCCATGTCGCAAATGGCTTTAATGTCGATGACTTGCAAACGCGGGTTCGTAGGTGACTCCATCATCACCATCGTCGTGTTGCCTCCGTTAATCGCCGCGCGCACCGCCTCCAAGTCATTCATATCCACATTCACAACCTCGATGCCAACCTTCGGGACGACTTGAGCGAGCAAACGCGATGTGCCGCCATAAATATCATCGCCCGTCACGATGCGCTCACCCGCATTGACCAATCTCGTCACGCACATCAACGCGGACATGCCAGACGAAAACGCAAACGCCCGGTCGGCGTTCTCCAAACTCGCCATGGCTTGCTCTAAATGATCACGCGTCGGGTTGCCGCTTCGCGTGTAATCGTAAGGACCATTTTCCGTCGCGCTCGGTTGCGCAAACGTCGCGGTTTGATACAGAGGCGGCGACGAAGCTCCGTATATGTCGCGCACCGTAGACTTTGGGTGCGCGAGCTTTGTGGCGATTTTCCAATCCTTTGGATCCATGGGCGTCAGGTCATCGTCCACACTCGCGTGCGTGCGCATCGCATCGTTCGCTCTCGCGCCGTGCATGCGCGCCGACGCCGCGGAGACTCGGGATGGTTTGGAGCTGGCGTCGCGCGCCGTCGCGCCCTGTCGCTGTCTTTGCTCTCGCGATGACGAGTGCTTCGAGTTCGCGGCGCGCGATGCAGCCGTCGATGATAAAGAGAGAGACATGTGGTGCGCTCTCTTCGCTTTCGCGCGTGTCCGACGCGCTCGTGAGATCGAGTCGCGGCGCTGGCGTGCGTTGAAGTGGCGCGCGTGGAGGGTTTGAGGTCGCCGACGACGTCAAACGCGCTTGTAGTCCTGAAGACGTCATCACGCCGCGCGCCGGCGCGTTGGTGTTCGAGTTTCAATGATAATTTGCGTGCTTGTGTTGTGATTTGTATTAAAATGACAGGTTATAGCAAACGCGCCGATGCAGTGCCGCTGGTAGGATCAGCCGACGCCGACGTCGACGCGCGATGAATGCAAACGCGCGGGCTTTGGCGGCTTGTTGAAAATGTTGTAAAATGTTTCCCATACGGATCAATGCAGATTTACTTGGCCTTGAATTCATCGGACAACTTCTTCAAGTTGTTCCACAAGTTGGACTCGACGTCAATCTCGCCCGCGGCTTCGTTCTTCGCCGCGATGGCGTCGCCGCGCTCGCCCGGAAGGTAAATTTCATTCACACCCGGTTGCTTTTCAGCGTTCTTCACGCGGTTCAATACGAACGCGGCTTCTTCCTCGAAGTTGGCGTTACCGAGCAACTTCGGGTCGATGGCGAAGATCAAGTTACCCCAGTTTTTGGTGCTGAGCTTGTTGTTAATCGCCGCGCCGACGAGCGGACCGGAGAGAAGCTCGACGACGAGCGACAAGTTGGACGACTTGTATCCACCATCGAACGGGCGAATGGCACCACCCTCGAGCGCCTCATTCGGGTCGGTCGTCATCACGCCATTCTTATCTTGCGCCGCGCCTTCCGGAATAGATCGCCCCGCCGTGCGCGCTTCGAGCAAACCAAACCAAGAGTACGCCGACGTCGCCATGTCGAGCACCATCGACCCGCGCTTGGACGGAATACCCACACCAATCGGATTCGTCCCGAAAATTGCCTGCTTCGACCCAGTCGGCGCAACAAACTCTGGCGATTGCGCCATCGCGATCGCAATCAAACCCTCATCGGCAATCTTCTTGCAATAATATCCGAGCGCCCCCGTCGACGTGCTCGTGTTGCACGTCCCGGCGATGCCAAACCCATTCGCCTTGGCCTTTTCCAACGCCATCTCCGTCGCCTTATTCAACACCAACATCCCTTGTTGCTTACCACCATCAATATGCGCTGACAACGCGGTTTCCGTGTCAACTTTCATCGGCACAGCATCCGCCGCGCGCGCGAGACCGTTCGTCGTCACCTTGATGATGCCTTGATTATTTCCGCGCAATTGCGCATACATGAGCACATCCATGATGGCGCGCGTTTCCTCCGCATCGTACCCTTGACCCATGATGGCGTTCGAGCACGTCGATTTTAATTCATCAATCTTCACGCGCGTGCACCCCGGCGCGGCGGCGGTCGCAGCCGCCGCGCGGACGACGACACCCGATCGACGTCGGGCCCCGGTCGAGGGGGCGCGCGCGATCGGGCGCGCGATCGAAGCGCTCGTCATGGACGCCGTCGACATGGCGTGTGTGGCGAAGTGTGCGGGTGGGTCAAATGACACGAAAAATGGACGTCACGTGTGCGCGGTGGGTGAGCCCGGGCGCGTCGTCGAATGGCGTCGGTGGGTGCGTGATTGCAGCCGTGCGGATGACCGCCCCTTTGAGGCCCCTTTGGGTGGATATTAACCGTCATGGCTGATTGGTCATTCTTGAGTGCACTGGGGGAGGGTACACACATCGTGGTGCGTAGTATATTGTACGCGATACAGAGTGATCAATCACATGATACTCGGACACATGGGGGTACATACACACGGTGGTCCGTTTTTGACTACTGTGATACATTCGCGCGCGCGCCTCCGCGGTCGCGGCGTCGCCAGAGCGCGACGCGCATGGAGCCGCGGGTGTACGCGCCGCGAACGTCGCCGTCGCCGGTGTCGTCGCCGTCGTCGCCGCCGCATGGGGCGTCTCGCACCGCGGCCGCGGTCGCGGGAGCGCCGACGACGCCGACGATGGCATCGGCGACGAAGGCGACCAACGAACACCGCTGGTTCGCGGTGGATGACTTCTTGCGCGTAGATGACGTCGCGCGAGGGGAGCGGGAGTGGCGGGACGTGCGGCCGTGCGTGCGACGAGCGGTGGAGGGCGTGGCGTACGTGCTCAGGAGGCACGATAAGGCGATTGAGGGGGTGAGGTTGAGGATGGATGAGGCGGAGGCGAGACGGCGTCGCGCGCGCGACGACGATGAGGATGAGGAGGACGACGTCGGTACTGGTCGCGGTAAGGCGCTCGAGGCGACGGCGATGACGCAGACGTTGACACACGAGGTCGATGCGTTGAAACTTGAGCTGGCAGAGGCGAGGCAGGAGGCGTCGGAGAGGCGCGTGGAGGCGCTCGAGGACGCGGTGCGTCGACTTAAAGATGAGCTGCACGCGTCGCGTTCGATCCACGCAGCGACGCTTGAGCGCGTGACACAGCTCGAGGCGTTGCATGCATCGACTGCGAGTAAAATTGCGGTGGATTTATTTGAGCTCGAGACGCAAATCGGCGTGAAGGCGACGGAAGGGGCGAGCGCGGCGGCGGCGGCGTTGGACGCGCGTTTGGAAAGCGTCGTGGAAAGCGTCGCCGACGTCACGACGCTCGTGCACGAGCTCGAAGTCGAGGTGCAGCAAACACGACTGAGCACGAATCAAACGGCGCTGTCGTTAGCGGCGGCTGACATACCATCGGTGGTGAGTGAGATGGAAATTATCAAGGCCAGAACGCAGCGCGCGACGCAAGACGCCGCCTTTGTTAGCGAAGCGCTCGCAGAGGTTCGACAGCTTAATGAAAATGTCGAGCGCTTGAGCGAAGACTGTAGCGAAGATGTCAAACGCGTGCGTGAGCGGACAGAGGACATGCGTAAGACGTACACCGAGTTCAAAGATGTGGTGAAAAAATCAGAAAACATGGAGAATGAGACGCTTGAATTCATTGCGAGCATCGACGCGAAAGGACGCGAAGTATTGGCGCAAATCCAGAACGATGTGCGACGCATTTCAGATTTAGGTGACGAAATTGCCTCGACATCAGAGCGACACGCGCACTTAGTACAAGAGCAAAGTGAGACGCTCGCGGCGCAGCTCAAAGAATGGGGCGCCAAAGTGGTCGAACGCGTCGGCGAAAAGGCTGAGACGACGGTGAACGAGGTCATCAAGTATAGAATGCGCGAGATTGAGTCATCTACCGATAGCGCCACGGCACGCAACGCTGAGCGAGCATCACACGAGACGCGCAAGTGTGTGGCTTTGGCCGAGGCGGCGATGAAAAAGGCGGAGGATGAAAGTAACGCGTTTTCTGAAAACGTGCTGTCGAGCATTGCGCAAGTCAAGGCAGCGTCCGAGCGCGCGGATGAGATGAAGGAGTGGATCAACAAGCAGTACGTAACCATCGCAGAAGCTCGAGAAGAAAGCATAGGGGCGGTGCGCAACACTGAGAAGCACGCGGTGGACATGTTGTCAAAGATTTCAGAGGAGCACACGCGCGCCATGAAGCGCGTGCTCGGCGACGCCGAAGCTACAAGAGGAATTCAGGATGCTTCCGTGAAAACACGAATCGATCGCTTAGATGAGCGTTTTGAACGATTTGAATCGCGTATTGCCGCGAGCGAACTTAGGGTAGAATCTGTCGAAGTTTCCAGAAAGCTTGAGCAAGCGTCTGCAAAGCCCATCGCTGAGGCACACGCCACCGCGTTGGCAGCCATTGAAAAGAACGTCTTCAAGACTCTGGCTGCGCTCGAAAAGGATTTACGCGAAGACGTACGCGTGACATCTGATAGAACGTACCAGTCTATTCGAAGAGATCTGCAGCCCATTCAAGAAGCTATTTTTGGCGTGCCGAGCGGACGCGGGTACGACGCGAATACTCCTCCGATGTCTCCTCTCAGTACGCCATCAAAATCGGCATTGACACCGCACTCGGTAGAATATGCCATGAACTTTGACATCGACGCACCATCCGGTTCGCTACAATCGCGAATCGCGCACTTAGCGCGCGTACTCGATACCAAGGCTTCAGTGGACACGGTGGATTCACTTGTCTCGTCCGTCGTCAAAAAGCAAGAGCAGCAAGAAGTGATTATTCATAGCATGCATCAAAGCATGGAGCGAACTTTGAAGGATCGTCCATCGACGACGGCGGTGAATGATATGTTTAGAGAGATATCGGCGCGCGTAGAGGCTTTGCAAGAGTCGTACGATTGGGAAAAGACGGATCGATCAAAGGCGAAACGGTTGCTCACCGACATTCGAGATTACGTTGACGATCGTTGTACAAAGATGGAGACGGTATACATGCGCGATTTGAACTCACGCGGCGAGGCTCAATCAGAGCAGCACATACATGAGCACGAAGGTGTTCGTTACGTCACTTACCCGGAGTTCCAAGCTGGAATTGAAATTTGTGAAGCTCAAATAAAACGCTTGAGCCGCGGCGTCGTCGGCAGCGATTCCAGCTCGTTCGATGCTAAAAACAACGATAACCTAATTACATTCTAATAATACCGGTAGCTCTCTATGTAAATGTGATAGACTCACATCAGTGATTTCACTTCGTCCACGATGCGCACAAAGTACGTGAGACGAACGACTTCGTCCTTTGCTTTTTCACCATCCATCGGTTCGGCGTCCAGGGCGTCGCGTGTGCGTTTAATACAATCGCTCACCTTCTTCCCATACTCGCGCAGCATCGAACGCAGACGATCTACATCTCCACTTGCCTCCGAAATGGCCTCGCGAGCTTCCATAACCTCCATTAACAGCTCCGGATCCACTGGCCGATCCCGACCGTCTCGCTCAGTCACACCCCACCCACGCGCTTGCAAAATGTACTGCGCCCGCTTCAATGGATCCCGCAACACCCCATACGCCTCATTCACCGCCGACGCTTGATCCGCGCTATACAGTCTCTCTTTCTCGCTCTTCGTGCTAAACTTGTCCGGATGGAGCACCTTTTGTCGCGCTTTCATCGCGTCTTCGAGCGAGGACGCGTCCACGTCAAACTTTTGCAGCCTACGCGAAAGTCACAACAGTCAGTCATTCGCCTCCACGCACGCGACTCGCACACACACGTACACGCCAAGGAGTTGGAAATAATCCACGCCACCAGCCGTCGGCGACGACGACGATGGCGCGGGCTGAATCGCCCCGCACGACGCGCAAAAAAAGTCATACGCCTCGCCTGGGCGAACCGTTACTCGCTCGGCGTCGCAGCTCCAACACGGCGACGTCGCGGACATCGCAGACGACGTCGCCGTACGCGTCATCGCGGGAAACACACCACGCGTTGCGAGGGCATTGGAGACCACGCGACGGGCGAGACGAGCGCTGGACATGAGCTCGCGAATGCAGAGTCCGCGAGTGAGGCTCGGGCCACGTACGCGTGAAAAGTTTATCAAGTGTGCTGTGTATATATAATACACCGTTCAAAAGATGAAGCACTGCGTAACAGAGTGTATTCATCGCGTGAACGGATGCTATCTAATTCTATACTGAATTTCACTTCGCCACCCGCGCGCGGACTCAAATCCATTTTTCGCTCCTTGGAAATCCGCAAACGCGCGGTTGATTTCCTCGCGAGTGTTCATCACGAATGGCCCGTGTTGCTCGATGGGTTCGCCCACGGGTTGGCCAGAAATGAGCACGAATTCTGCGCGTTCACTCGGTCCAGCCTTGACAATCACGCCGTCTTCGCCGTCGCGATTGGTAAACATCACGGTGTGGTGCGGACCGATGAGCACGCCGTCGCCGAAATCTGCCGAACCTTCGAGCGTATACGCGAACGAATTCCATCCCGGCGGCACCTTTTGTGTCAACTCCGACCCTGGTGCCATGGCGAAATGAATGTAATGCACGGGCGTCTCCTTTGTGCGCACTTGTGACTGCACGCCAAACGCCTCGCCAGCGATGATGATGGCGTCCACGCCATCCCAAGACGCTCTCGATAACTCCTCGGCTCTGAGTTCCTGATACTCGGGTTCATCCATCTTATGCGCCGCGGGAAGCGTGATCCACAGCTGAAGCCCGTGACAGACGTCCTCGCTCGTCGGCACTTCGGCGTGTAAGATTCCCCGCCCCGCCTTCATGTACTGCAAATCCCCCGCTCGCAACCGCCCCGCATTCAGCATCGAATCCTCGTGATCCATGAACCCGCGACTCTTCGGCAACACATACGTACACGTGATCATCCCTCGATGCGGATGATCGCTAAATCCCGCGGGCAGCCCCACCGCGAACTCATCCAACATTAAAAACGGATCAAAGTTCCTCACCTGCGCGTTCCCGATCGACCGCCGCACGCGCGCCCCGCGTCCTTCGCTCTGTTCGCGCGAGAGCACCGTCTTGGACACCGCGCGCGCGCGAGACACCGCCGCGGCGCCCGCGCCCGCGCCCGCGCCCGAGCCGCCGACCGCCGCGCTCGACATCGCCCCACCGCGGCACCACGCGCGCGCGACGCACGTCAGCGCGAGCGCGACGAGGACGCGGCGCGCGACCGCGACCGCGGAGACTGGCGTCCACGGACGCGCACCGCGCGCGCGCGCGCGAGACGTCGACGTCGATGGCGCCGTCGCGGCGAACGTACGGTACGACACGAACGACGGGCACTGGCGACGAACGACGACGACGAACGACGACGACCGCGCTCGATCGATACATCGATCGATGCAATCACGCACCCATCGATATTGATATCGATCGCGCGTCGCGGGGTGATCGATGTGACCCTGCGGTGTCCGACCGACCACATTCGCGGACCTCTGGAGGCCCTCTTCTTCACCGGCGCCGTCCCACCCGCATCCGTCTCTTTACGACGCGCAAAGGTGCCCGACCGCCATGCCGTCGTCTACGTTCTACCGTAACTGTACGTCACGACGTTCGATGCGATGCGATGCGATGCGCCGCGGCGCGATGCGGCGTTCGCGCGCGCGGCGTGAGGGGCACGGGAGACGCCACGCGATCGCGCGGTTTTGGGGTTTCGCGTGGTGGTCGCGCAGCCGGCGATGGGGGGCGATGCGTGGCGCGGCGCGCGGGCGCGCACGGTGGCGCGTTGGATGCATCGCATGCGAGTGATTGTGTGCGATTTTGGTGCACGCGCGCGGCGTTCGCGCGGTGCGCGCACACGTGGGCGCGTGCGTGATGATGGAAACCTTGACTGACGCGATCTTTGTTTCGCGATTGCACAGATGGTAAAACCTTCAAGAAGCCGAGACGTCCGTTCGAGAAGGAACGCCTCGATGCTGAACTTAAGATTGTCGGTGAATTCGGCTTGCGTAACAAGCGTGAGTTGTGGCGCGTGCAGTTCGCGCTCAACAAGCTCCGTAACGCCGCCCGGGTGTTGTTGACGCTCGATGAGAAGGATCCCAAGCGCATCTTCGAAGGTGAAGCTATTTTGCGCCGTATGAAGAACTACGGATTGTTGGTGCGTGCGATTTATTGATGCGTGATATTATGCGTGTGTGCGTCGCGCGCGTGACAGCGGCACATCGTCGTCGCGTCGCGGGCGTTTCGATGGGTGATTGCCGTGATGCCACAAGACCCTAAATTTCGCGCGCGACACTGAGTACTGACTGTTTGCTCTATTTTTTCTCTACACGATCACAGGATGAAACCCAACAAGGTCTCGATTACGTTCTTGCGCTCAACGCCGAACAGTTCTTGGAGCGTCGCCTCCAAACGCTCGTGTTCAAGCTTGGCCTCGCCAAGTCTGTTCACCATGCGCGCGTGCTCATTCGCCAACGCCACATTCGCGTCGGTAAGCAAATCGTCAACGTGCCCTCCTTCATGGTGCGCACGGATAGCCAAAAGCACATTGACTTCGCGCTCAACTCGCCGCTTGGTGGTGGCCGCCCGGGTCGCGTGAAGAGAAAGCGCGCGGCTGCGGCCGCTGGTGGCGATGGCGACGAGGAAGAGGAAGAGTAAGCGTTTAGGTTTCGCTTGCGAACATTTCACGTTGAGGACGTACACGTTGGGGGGTGACGTGCCATGACCGCATTAACGTAGATTGTAATGGTGTAATGACACTCACGGTTTGACTTTAATCTAATTCATTCGTTTCGTCGTCGAGGATCGGCGTACAAAGCGCGTCGAGGACGATAATTTTGCGCGCTTGGTATTGACAAATTATTTTGACTCTTTAGTGCATCGGACACTTGCCTTGAGGCGCAACCTTGACGTCGCCGTTGAACGGTGCCATCCACTCTTCACCTAACGCCTTGGCAGGCATCAGATTTGCCCAATCTACGCGTTCAGATTCGGGAATCTCGCGCATCGCGCGCGGCTTGACGTTGGCTAACAAGCCACTCTTCGTGTGAATGGTCGCGCCAGACGTCATGATGACGTCGTGGCCTGGCTTTAATTCTAATTCTAATCGTCGAAACATCGTGGCCCAAATAACAACGCCTTCGTACACGGCAAATTTATCGCCCGGGCAACGACGCGGACCGGCACTGAATGGTACGTAGCGATAGTCAGTGTTCAACTCCGTCGGCTGCCCAGCGGCGAGCGGGCCGAAACGCATGGGTTCAAACTGCTGCGACGTCGGACCCCAGCTCTTGGGCGAGCGGTGCAAGTTGTAAATGGATACCAATATATCCTGGTTCTTGGGAATCGTCATGCCATTGGGAAGCTTGTCTTCGACGACGGCGCGACGAGTGTACACGGGTGGCTGCGGGTACAAGCGCATCGCCTCGTGGAAGCACCGCTCCAAGTACGGCATCTTGGGCAAATCATCAAACGTCGGGAACGCTCTCGTGCCGAGAACTTCGTCGAGCTCGGCGCGAAGCAGACGTAATTGTTCGGCGTTCTCGGGTTTGAGCAATTCGTAAGTGCCCCACGTGAGCACCGACGCGGTGGTTTCGTGACCGGCGACCAAGAGGGACAACAAATCGTCTCTGAGTTGCGTGGATGAAACCTCTTCGCGAGCGGCAATTAAATACCGCAGCACCGAGGGGTTAGACTCGTTCAAATAGTCGCGCGCCCACGCCTCAGCACCACCAACCTTTTCTTCTTCTTCAACCATGCGCTTGCAATCGTCGACCAGTTGCTGCGTGACGTCGCGAATGATGGTCACGGCGTCCTGGGCGTCGCGCTGACGCGGGGACACAATGCGCAGAAACTGTTCGGGCAAACGCCAAGTCGGTAAAAGATCCATAGAACGCGTCTCCACTTCCTTGAGAGCGGTGTACGTGGCCTGAATCACCGGCGCCGCAGTCGTGAGCGCCTTGAAGTCATAGTTGAAGACGGAAATGCCGATGATGTCCAGGGCGGTTTTGCTAAATCGGCTCTCCATATTCACGCCATTCACCCCGCCACTGCCGCACTCGTTCTCTAAAATTTCAACCATGCGATCAGCGCATGGCCCGAAGCAGCGATCGACCATAGCTTCGACATACTTTCGGTGCAACGACGGCGCGACAATCTTCCGGCGAATCTTCCACGGCTCGAGCTCCTGCAACGCCACGCCCAAGCCAAACAAAAACTCCCCAGCTTCGGCAATCGTACCCTTAATGTACTTGCTCCCATAGTTGAACAGCACCTGCTTGATGCACTCCGGATCGCTCACCACGACGTACGACGTAATCGGACCCGTTGGTAACAGGTACACTGGCCCGCTCTCGTTCATCCACTTGAACAACGGCTGAAACAAACCGCCGCCCAACAGTCCGGTGATGTCCTCCAACTTTGCATCCGCAACGGGAATTTCCGACGCACCGCCCCACAAACGATTCAATTGCGTCATCCAATCCGGTGCCGCCATGGTCGCACCGGCGCCAGACTTGTTGGAAATCGCCGCTTCCTCCGCGACGTCGGCGAAGACAATTTTATCCAAATCCTCTTCACTCCAACTCTCCGTCACCGACGTCGACGGATCCTCCACCGCCCCACGAACGATGCGAGACGTTCGCGACGCACGCACCACGCGTGCGCGATCACGAATCGTCGCTCGAGCGCGCACGCGCACCGCGCCGACGCGCGAATTCAACGCGAGCTGCACCATCGCGCGTGCGCTTTATCCAAAAATTACCCGTCGACGCGTCTCAATGCCGCGCGCTCGAGCGTCGGCGCGTGCGAGACAGAGTGCGCGCGTTCGCGAATACGTCGCTGTCGATCGAATGCGCGCGCGTGCGCGTGCGGCGTCGCGATGTGCGGTCGGCGCGATGGATACGAGTTACCCCGAAACCGAGGGTTCGTTCGCCATTCGACGCCGCACGCGCGTCGCCGCACCCGTCGCTGTCGCCCTCGCGCGCGCGCTGACCAAGGGCATCGATCGCGCGCCATGTCTCTCGCCGCCGCGTTCGTCCCGCTGTGTGCGTTCGGCGCGTACGGCTACGCTACGTTTCAGTACGCGTTCGCCTGGTCGCACGCGAATGGAATCGCAAACGTCGACGCGCAGCGATGGATCGGGGACTTGAGCTTCAAGCTGCCGCTGTGCGCGACGATTGGGTATTTATGCGTGTGCGCCGTTGGGCCGCGCGTGATGGCGAAGCGGCAGGCGATGGACCCGAAAGGGGTGATGTTGGCGTACAACGCGTATCAGACGGCGTTCAACGTCTTCGTGCTCGGGATGTTTATCCACGAAGTGCGCGCGCTCGGTCTTTCGGCGTGGGGAGCGAAGATGCCGTGGAGTGACAATCGTTCATTCAAGCTGTTGCTTGGGATTTGGTTGCACTACAACAACAAGTATTTGGAGTTGTTGGATACGGCGTTTATGATTGCGCGCAAAAAGACGAATCAGCTGAGCTTTTTGCACGTGTACCATCACGCGCTCTTAATATGGGCGTGGTGGTTAGTGTGCCATTTGATGGCAACGAATGATTGCATCGACGCGTACTTTGGTGCGGCGTGCAATTCGTTCATTCACATCGTCATGTATTCGTATTACTTGATGGCCGCGCTCGGCGTCAAGTGTCCATGGAAGCGCTACATCACGCAAGCGCAAATGTTACAATTTGTCATCGTGTTCGCCCACGCCGTGTTCGTGCTGAGAGAAAACCATTGTCCAACAACCTTACCGTGGGCACAAATGTTCGTCATGGCGAACATGTTGGTCTTATTCGGCAATTTTTACTTGAAGTCGTACTCAACCAAGACTCCGGCGCGCGCCGCGGCTCCCGCCGCGAAACCCGCGTCGACGTCCGTTCGCCGGTCACGCTCCGCGCGTAAGACCGATTAGCCCTATCGTTAGCAACTATCCGAGTTTTTGTCATTGAAGACCGTTGTTTCATCCATACACGCGCGCGAGCGCCATCATGTGACCGCGCTCAGCCGCGCGCCACAGACGCGACCTCCACATCTTGGGCTCTCCCCTGCAGGGCACCGCGAATCGCCACTTGTACGCGCGCACGCGACCGCGACCGAGCGCCCGTTCGCGCACTCCCGCGCGCACGAAAATACCCTTCATCGCACTCGTCGCTCCGCGCGCCCATCGCACGCTCGCACGCATGCCGTGCGCGTCGTCAACCACGTTGCGCGCCAAGCTAACCCTAGGCGGACGACGCCTGACGACGAATGAAAACCCGGCGTCGCGTCGCCGGTGCGCGCGCGCGGCGGTCGTGACGCGCGCGGGGATGAACTTTGGCCACGAGGATTTCTTCGACGTCGTGGGTACGGAGCGGGATGTGGAGGAGAAGTACCCGAGAAACACGCGAGGAGCGAATGGGTTGACGAAGAACCAAATCGAAGCACTCGGGCTCGACGGGGACCGGGCGAAGGAGCGATGGACGGTGAGCGCGAGTGGGATTAGCGCTCGTGCGGCATACGCGAAGGAGATGCCGAGTGATGGGAATGAGCCGGCGAGGTATAGAACTGTGATGAGCGGGGCGACGATGACGCACGGGGGGATGGCGCCGGCGGGCGCGGTGGCTCCTCCAGATTTGCCGTCGTTGTTGTTAAACGCGCGTATTTGCTACATTGGGATGTCGCTTGTGCCCGCAGTGACGGAATTAGTCGTCGCTGAGTTGTTGTACCTCGGTTACGAACAAGCTGACAAGCCGTGCTACGTGTACATCAACTCGGGGGGGTCGGTCAACGAGAAGGGTGAGTGCGTCGGTATGGACAACGAAGCGTATGCGATTTTGGACACGATGCGATACATCCGTCCCAAGATTCACACCGTGGCTGTCGGTAAGTGCCACGGCAACGCGACGTTGATTTTGGCTGGGGGTGACAAGGGTTGCCGACACGCGTTGCCGCACGTGCAAATTTCCACGCACCCGCCCAAGCTCAACCGTACTTTTGACTCTACTCAGAACGTGCAAATTCGTGCCAACGAGTGTTTACTTTATGAAAACACGTACATGGACTTCATGGCTGAGTTTAGCGGCAAGGACCCGCAACTTGTGCGCAAGGAACTCGATCGCACGCGCTACTTTACGCCCAACCAAGCCATCGAGTTTGGCTTGATTGATAAAGTCATTACCAAGGGTTTGAACGTCATGGAGCAACAAGATTACGAGCGACTTTTGGCGCAACAGCAAGAGCAGTACGCCGCGGCGGGTATCGCCCCTCCGGGATCGCAGCAAGATGAGTCACGAATGAGCCACGCCGATAAGGGCATGGGTGGCATTCGCCGCTGAGCTAGCGCGTTTCAATTTACTAGACCTTTTAGCACGCACTTTTTGTGATCTCAAGCGCAAAACAATTTCAAGTGTATAAGTACTTTTATTCAACAATCTTCATCTATCGCTACAAAAGAAATAGATCCTATACTCTACCGTGCGAGTGCGTCGTCACCGCTTCGAGGGCTTGCACCTCAATCTTGCCCTTTTGATACACGTAAAAGCCAATAATTGATGTCAGGTATCCGAAACCCTGTATCATCGTCACTGGGTTACCAAATATAACCATCGCCCCTAAAATGACCGCTGCGTTCTTAGCCTGTCCCATGACTTTGAATCCAACGCCGCCCATCGCTGACACTACGGCTAACGACAAATAATTTACGCAGAATCCCATCAGCGCCGCGCAAAGAAAATACAATGGTGCCTCGACCATGATATACGCCCCGTCGTTGTGAATGAAGTCATCGAGCTCAAACACCGCAATGCCAAGCCACAGAAACACCAACGACGCTGGCCCCATGACGTAAAGCCCTTCAATCATGTCAAATTTCAAGTTGCCGAGCAGATACTGATAAAACGCCATGCGCAACGCCTCAGACAATTCGCTCAGCATCATCATCAACAGCCCGAGCATGCTGAATTTTACCTCACCATACGTCGCAATCATCGTCCCAAGCGTCACAATCACCACGCCAGTCAACGTCTTGTGATGCAACTGTTCAAGTCCCGCCGTATACATCACGCACATCGTCACCGCCGGCACCGCCGCCTTGAGCATTTGAATAAAACTCACACTGAGATACAAGTACGCATAGTTCCCGAACCCCAAACTCAGCGCCCCTAAAAACCCAATCGGTACGATGTGTCTCATGTACCATCGTCGCGTGATGAGCGCTTCGTGCTTCAACGTCACCCGTCCCGTCTTCACCAACGCGAATGAAATCACCCACGACGACGTCACCCCCATCGAGCACAACATCATCGGATACCCAAACCCATGGTCGCGAAGCAAGTAGTTATTCAAGAAAATCAACCCACTGCTCATGACGGCCCAGGCGATGGAATACACCGCGGCAGCCACGACCGCGGGCATCGAACGTCCCGCGATGCGCACGCTCGTCCGCGCCGGCGTCGCCCCGGGTTTGTCCTCCTCCGCGCGCGCGTACGAGGCGCTCATCGCGCGCGGCGCGCCGCGGTTCGACAGCGCGTGAATGGTGCGACGGCCTCGTCGACGGATGGAGCTGCGAGATGCGTCGCGCGTCGAGTCGGCGTCACCGAATGCGGTCGGAACTCTTGGAGTGTCTATCCACTCCGCGACTACACTTTCCACCTCTCGCGCGCGATGACGACGCCGCCGTACGCGATTTCCCCCGACGCGCGACTGGAGCGGCTGCCGTACGAGGTGTACGCGCTGCGCGGCGCGCTCGACGCGCGCGCACAGGCGGCGCTCGCGCGAGACATCGGCGCGAGCGCCAGCGGTGGTCGGTCGCGGTCGAGTGGGCCGGTGGATTGGCTCTCTCGCGCGCGCGCGAACAACCATCCGACGATCATCGCCGCGTACGGAGGCGGCGGGGGTGAACGGAGCGTGCGTTGCGTGCGGGCGTGCGGGTTGACGCGGTGCGTTGGCGCGTGCGGGCGCGAGGTTGGGGCGTTGGTGGAGGAGCCGCGCGAGGCGTTGGCGTTGGCGCGAGACGTCGCGCGAGAGATTTCACGACGCGCTGGGCGTGATGGTGGCGGCGGAATGGTCGATGGGTTGTTCGATGGCGACGAACCGTATGAGCCGTCGCACTTTTGGGCGCTGGTGTACGGAGGCGTGTCTGGGCAATCGAAAATGTCGACGCACTTGGACAGGCCGGTGGGTTGGACGCTGAGCGTTTCAGTCGGTCGTGCGGCGCGCATGACCATCGGGCGCGCGCCCGAGGCTGGTGAACAATATGATAAACTGGGCAAGGACCGCGCGATTGATGGTCAGCGCGAGGTGAAGGTGGAAATTCGATCCGGGGATTGCTTGCTTTTTCGCGGCGACCGCGTATTTCATTCGGTCGATGGGTTGGGCGCGGAGCGCGGAGCGCCTCTTGAGTGGACGCAAGCTTTGACGCAAGACAGCGCTGTTGATGGCTACGTCCCAATGCGAATGGCGTTGTTGTTTCGCGAGGAGCGCGAAACGCAGGGCAAACTTATTCGTTAGTGTGTA